>JACKQG010000991.1_pt1 | contig 40000 bp, 41 predicted proteins | sample 8237621 | NCBI WGS metagenome assembly JACKQG01 (sample SAMN15677084, study PRJNA649215) | marine metagenome | biome: marine; feature: Black Sea; material: saline water; isolation source: suspended particulate matter (SPM) from the Black Sea western gyre | collected 2013-06-09/2013-06-10 | depth... | reverse complement strand
AAACTTTAGTAAAAAAATATAAAATTTAATAAAATTAGCAAAAGCCGAAGAGAATTCTGGGTTTATTAATTCAATTTAAAGTAATTTAAAATATAGAAATGAATATAAAAATTCAACAAATCACAACTACAGATGCAATAACAATCAGAGCACCAATTCTGAGAAAAAACCAACCGCCAGAATGGGCATCTATAAAAGAAGATGATGATGAAAATACAATTCACATCGGGGGATTTGATTATGAAACAATTATTGCGACTGCAACTATATATCCTGAAAATAGAGAAAATAATATGAATGAATGGCGACTGCGGGGCATGGCTGTCCTAGAAAATTATCAATCCAATGGTATTGGTGAAAAATTATTAACTAAATGTTTTAATATTATTAGATCTAAAAATGGTAAAGTTTTATGGTGTAATGCACGAATTAAGGCTGTCAATTTTTATAAAAAGTGTGAATTTACAATTTGCAGTGAAAAGTTTAATATCCCTAATATTGGGGCACATTTTCAAATGGAGAAAAAAATATGAATCAATCTGAATTAATTTTACCACTATTCAGTATGGTTTTTTTAACATTACTTGTGACATTATACTTAGGTGTTTCAAATGCGTTAGCAGTCCTTTCAAAAGAAGTACATATAAAACATTTAAAACTTTTCAATCGAGATGAAATACCAAAATATTTAACAACTATTTCTCAACATTATAAAAATTTATTTGAACTTCCAATTTTATTTTATACTTGGATTGGGTTATTATTAATTTTAAATCAATGGACTCAAATTGATGTATATCTAGCATGGATATTTGTATTGAGTCGATATGTTCATAGCTTTATCCGTGTACCAAATAATAAAGTACATTTAAGATTTTATATATTTTTAATGGGTTTTACTACAATCTTGATTTGTTGGATTAGAGTAGGATTAAACTTAATTTAGAAAATTCTTGTTATACCAATTCAGCTAACCAATTTTCTAAAAACTGTTGAGCGGTTTTTTCTTGTCGGTTTGCATATTTAATTGAGTCTTGACGCAATGATTGAACGGTAACACCTTCTTGAGCTTTTATTGAAATTAAGTGACCAATAAACCATCGTTCTAAATTTTTCAAAGTGACTTCAGGATGAAATTGAATTGCCATAATATTTTCTCCAACGCTAAATGCTTGATTTGGCGTTAAATCTGTACTGGCTAATCTCTGTGCACCTTTTGGCAAATCAAAAGTATCACCATGCCAATGTAAAACAAATGGGTTTTCATCGAAAATGGAAAAAGATGATAATTCACCAAAATTAGATAATTCAATCGGTTTCCAACCAATTTCTTTTTTTCCAGTAAAATATACTTTTGCATCCATCGCTTCTGCAATTAATTGGCTACCAAAACATATTCCAAAAGTAGGTAAATTATTATGAATTCGTGATTTAATTATTTCAATTTCCTCTGTAATAAAAGGGTAGTCTTTTGCATCATACACACCGAGTGGAGCTCCTAAAATAAATAAAATATCAGGAGAATTACTATTAATTAAATTTAAATCATCAACTCCTGCATCCAAATATTCAATTTCATACCCTTTTTTTTCGAACACTTCTTCAAAAGAACCAAGACACTCATATAATACATGGCGAATTGCAATAACTTTTTTATTCAACAAATGACTCCATAAAACAATTTATGAAATCAGATTTATTTACGGTATATGGATGTGTTTGATGACATGAATCGATTAATGCTAATTCTGATAATTTTTCAATATTTGATTTAGAAATGTTATGATATTGAAGCCCTAATTTTATTCCAAGGGAAACTATAAATTCTTGAATTAACTTAGGTAATTCTTCTGCTGTTGCGGTTGAATGAAATAATTTAGCAATTATATTCAATTTTTTATCTAATGATGGAATTTCTTTAGATTTTTCTAATGTTTGTTGAACACAAGCAGATAAACATAATGCATTTGCAAGACCATGATGTGTACCAAATTCAGCTGACATTGGGTGAGCCATTGAATGTGTCATACCTAATCCTTTTTGAAATGCAGTTGCACCCATTGTAGCTGATAATAACATTTTCCCTCTTGCCGTAATATCATTTCCATTTTTTAAAACTAATGGTAGGTTTTCTAATACTAGTTCCATACCTTTTATTGCAATTGCATCTGCCATTGGGTGGAAACTATCCACAATAAAGGCCTCATAGCAATGAGTAAAAGCATCCACACCCGTTGCAGAAGTAATATGTGGTGGTAAACCAAGTGTAAAATTAGGATCAAGTATCGCAATATCTGGTGTTAAATCTGGATGGAAAAATATTGTTTTTTTACCTGTAGATTTTAAAGTAATCACAGAGCTTCTTCCGACTTCACTTCCTGTTCCAGCTGTAGTCGGAATAGCAAATAATGGTGGTAATGGATTTATAATTAATTTATCTCCTCCAAGTGCATCATCATATTGATCTAATGGAAAATCATGAACGGCCATAAAACGAACTGTTTTTGCAACATCCATTGGGCTTCCGCCACCTAATGCAATTATACAATCACAATTATATATTTTATAAAAGTTAACTCCATTTACTACATCTTCTTCTAATGGGTTAGCATGAACCTCTGAAAAAACATTTATTTTAATTGATGTATCTTCAAATACAAATTTAAAAAAGTCAACAAGTCCAGCAGATATTAATCCAGAATCTGTCACAAGCATACAACTTTTTAAATTTAATTCATTTAGCCTTTTGGGTATTTCAGCGACAGAATTCTCACCAAATAAAACAACTGTTGGAAAATTATATTGTACCATTATATTATTTCAAAATATCTATTTAACATCCAATTCCAATCTACATCTGTTTTTTTATTTTCTTTATACACCTTTGACTCCCATTCTCTAGATATTGTAAAATGGTTTACCCATGTATCACCAAAAATTTCTCTCATGATTTTACTATTTTTAAATTTTTCAGTGGCTTTATCTAATGAATTTGGTAATTCTAAATTATATTGAGATTTTTCCAAATCATAGGCATTTCCTTTCACCGGTGATTGTAATTCCAATTTATTTTCAATTCCATATAATCCACAAGCAATTGTTGCTGCTAAAACTAAATGTGGATTTCCATCTGCAGCAGAAATACGAGATTCAATCCGTTGATGTTTAGGTGCACCCGAAATAACTCTCATTGCACATGTTCTATTTTCAAAACCCCAATTTGAATTTGTAGGAGCCCAAAATCCTTTTATCATTCGAGTGTATGAATTAATAGTTGGTGCAATCATTGGTAAGACTTCAGGTAATAAAAGTAATTGTCCTGCTAAAAAATATTTCATTGTTTCGCTCATACCAAACTCATCATTAGCATCATAAAATACACTTTTTCTATTTTCATCCCATAAAGATAGATGTAGATGCCCACTTTGGCCAGGAAATTCAGGCGACCATTTTGCCATAAATGTAGTAATTAATTCATGTCTTTGAGACAAAACTTTTGAAAATGTTTTAAATAATCCTGCTTTATCTGCAGATAATAAACCGTCATCAACACTTAAAGCAACTTCAAATACACCTGGTCCTGTTTCAGTATGAATTCCTTCAATCTCAAAGTCCATTTCATTTGCCATATCTATAAAATCATGAAATAATTCTGAATTTACCGAATTTCGTATTGTTGAGTACCCAAACATTCCGGGTGTTAAAGGGTTTAAATCTTGATAATTCTTTTCTCTAACAGTCTGTGCGGTTTCATTAAACATAAAAAATTCATATTCAAATGCAGATTTAACTGAATAACCCATATTTTTAGCTTTATTTAATACAGTCTTTAATAATTGTCTTGGGCAAACAGGATAAGGTTTTCCGTCTGGAGATTCAAAATCTGCTAAGAAAAATGCGGTATTTGGCTCCCATGGAATTATTCTTTTTGAATGAATATCTATTTTTGCAGGTGCATCAGGGAAGCCTGTTTCCCAACCTGTTACAGAAGATTTATCATAAAGCTCATCTTCAACATCCCAACCAAATACAACATCACAAAAACCAAATCCATTTTCTAATGCTGAAGCGAATTTTTTCAAATTGATATATTTCCCTCGTAATACACCATCCACATCAAAAATACCAATTTTGATTTTATTTATTCCATCTTTTACTAATTCATCAATTATTGGATGTGACAAAAGTCCTCCATTTATATTTGTTTAAAATTAAAACTTTTAGGTCGGGTCAACTGTTGAATTCCAATCTCACCTAAACTTGCACCATGACCACTATTTTTCACACCTACCCAAGGTAATTCAGGATCGAGGACATCACAACGATTTAAAAATATAGTTCCTGCTTCCAACTCATTTGCAATAAACGATGCTCTTTTTTCATTCTTTGTCCAAATTGAAGCAGTTAATCCAAATTGACTATCGTTCATAAAATATAAAGCCTCTTCATCCGATTTTACCTTCATTATCCCAACAATTGGTCCAAATGATTCTTCCATCATAATTTCCATATCATGGGTGCAATTAAAAGCAATAAATGGTCGAATATAATACCCTTTTTGTGGAATATCCTTAGAATATTCAATTATGCTAGCACCTTTTTTAACAGCATCTTGTTTTTGATTTTCTAAAAATTGTACTGCTTTTGCACTTGCTAATGGTCCCATTGTCGTTTCTGAATACATTGGATTTCCAATAACCAATTTTTCCATTTCTAAAATTGCACCTTTGATAAATTGATCATAAATCGATTCATGAACATAAATCCGCTCAACCCCACAACAAGATTGCCCAGCATTATAAAAAACACCATCCATTATATTTGGGATTACAAACTCTAAATCTGAATCTTCACATATATATGCTGGATCTTTACCACCAAGCTCAAGGCCTAATCCTATAAAATTTGATTTATTTGCTTCTGAAACACTTCTTCCACCATTTACGGAACCCGTAAACGAAATATGATCAAATAATCCTAATTTAATTGCAGTCGCTAATGTTTGATGACTACAAATAATATTTTGAACTAACCCATTTGGTGCATTGCAAAAATGGAAAGCTTTTTCAAAAATCTCCCCACATAATGGTGTTGTTGAACTATGTTTTATTATTACGGAGTTTCCTGCTAAAATCGAAGCAATTACAATATTTACAGCAATTAATAATGGATAATTCCATGCTGCGATATCTAAAATAACTCCTAATGGTTCTCGAATAATTTGGCGAGATAAACTATTAATGTTTGGTAATTTATTTTTTTCTAATGCATTTCTGAAAATATCGAGCAAACCATTCATTCTATAAATTGCACCGTTCACTTCATTTATTGAATGTGAAATAGGTCGTCCCATTTGTTTTGTTATATCTTCAGCAATACTAATTTTATTATCTTCAAAATATTGAATGATATTACGAATTAAATTTTCTCTTTCATTTAAAGAAGATTTTTTCCACTTAAGAAAAGTATTGCGAGATTGAACTGCAATATCTTCAATTTGTAATATGTTTAATAGTTGAAATTCCGCAAACGGGGTTTCTGTTGCAGGATTTATTAGCTGTAATTGGTTTGAATTGTGTGTATTTTTATCCATAATAGGTGGCAAAAATACTCATCATTTATAGATGTAAATCAACAAAAAAGGAGGAAAAAGTAAAAATATTTTAAAAGTCTTATTTTATGTCTTCAATTATTCATTAGATTTACAAATAGTGGGAATCTAAACTTTCATAATTCGAGTGATTGGGTAAAATTTAATAATACAAAAATTGGCATATTAATTTCAATACTTTCATTTTTAATTCTATTTAGAAATTAATTTATTTGAGAGAGGATTTTTTTTTGAGGACAATTCTAAATAATTTAGTCAATTTTTCTTTACTCAAATGTTCATACTTACAAAAATAATTTATAGCAGATTTTTTATTATCTGCATCAATACACACTTTGTATTCATTCGAATTTTGTATTTTTAAACAATAAACCATGAATGATATTAATCAATTTCATAATATATATATTTAATTTAGGTCACAAATATTAATTACTTTTTATAAATTTAAACTCGTTTACAGTAATAAATGAACCAAAAACACCGAGGCCACCTTCTATTCCAAAACTTTTTGCAGTTGAACCGGGTTGACCTATTAAAAAATTCATAAATTCATCTTCATCGTATAGTACAAAATAATCAAAATAATTTTTATCATACTCTCTTAATTGAATATTCACACTACTAATAAACTCATTATTAAATTCAGTATCATAATAATAATCACATAATTCTAATTTAAATATATCTGTTGAATCATTCATTTCATAATATCGATTTTCATTATTTATACATACAAATTCTTCAAAATGATTGTTTTCTTTATATATAGAAATCCCCATATTATTTTGGCTTGGAATCCAATTTAATGTAAAAGGTTTATTTATAGTGAGTGTGTCAGGTAATTCCATCATATTTAATTGTGGAAAATTAGGTGTAGTTAATTCACCCTTTGCTGATAATCCCGAAACAGAATCGCTCACACTTAAAAAATATGTCGTATTTGGCAGTGGAATAAAATCATCATTTGTATATTGATTTGTATTATAATAATTATTATTACTATTTGTTAATTCAAATTTAATGGAATCATTATCTTCTTTAATAATATATACTTCAGCGGAATAAATATTTATATTCGCCGGATTATCATTGTAATAATCATAATAATCTGAATTTATATTTTCATCTAAATTTGCAGTTCGAGTAACAATAATAAAACTTCCACTTTCATCCTGTGTTAAAAGACCAAAGATATTTAAAACTGGTTTATAATCCGACGATACAAGAACTGCACCCCATTCACCACAACCAAAAATAAACAGAGATAATATTATAATTTTTATTTTCATATTAAAATTCAAACCTTATTCCAAAAGTGGGTAAAATAGGAAACATAGGAACACTATATCTTGCAATTCCTAAATTTGTCCATTCACCATTTACATATTCATATTTATTATCATGATAATACATTAATGGATTCATATGATTTGTAACATTAATAATTTGTAAATAATATTCTACATCTAAACCAAATAAAGTTGAATTCCGTGTAAAACCAATGTCCCATCTAAAATAAATAGGATATCGTTTACTATTTTTTTCTCCAACAAGGAATTCATCATTTTCATACCAATCATCTTCTCCGTTCCAATTACTTTCATCCCAATAAATTACTTGACCAATAATAGGAGTATATGGATTTCCTGAAGATAAATTAATGGTTGTGCTAAAATGAGTTTTAGTACTTAATTCCCAATCTGATACAATGTTAATCGTATGTGTTCTGTCAAACTTTGGGGAATACCAGCCCCAAAGATCTGTTCGTTTCATCGTTTTTGCAAATGTATAACCAACCCAACCTTTTACTTTACCCGTTGTTTTTTTAACCAATAATTCTAATCCGAACGCAAATGCATCAGTATTCCAGAATTCATTGAACACTTCCAGTTTGAATAAATCACCTTCATCTACAAATGGATTTCCTTGTTTTAAAGTAACTAAATTTTCAAAATGTTTATAATATGCTTCTGCTCTAAATAAAACATCATCTTGAGATAAATAATCAATACCGATAATTGTATGTTCGGCAAAACTAGCAGGTAAATCTTCTCTCAAGCCCATCCAAATATCAATAAATCTAAAATTCTCATCTTGTGGATTTGCAATTGTTAAAAATTGATGATACCGACCAAAGTTTAATTTAAATGCAGTATATGATGAAAAATTATATTTGAATGTTAGCCGAGGATCAAAATAAGTTTTATTATGAAGATTATAATACATTGATCTCAACCCATATTGAATTGTAAATAATGGGTTTACTTTCCATTTATCTTCAAAATATAAGGCTGTTTCGGTTGTTTTTGAATTCATATCTAATGGTTTTAGGTCTATCGTATCTACTCCAGACTCCTCAATATGGAATTTCATTCCTAAATCAAATTTTACATTTTTATGTTGTAATCCTCCCGAAATTTTATGGGACTTATTACCCTGAAAAATAAAATTAATTTCAGAGGTTTTATCATCTACAATATCAAATACATCTATTTTAAATTCTGAATTTAAGTTTTCATCTCCAATTGAATGATAAGTATATTCATCAATATCAATCCAAAATTTAAACCGACTTTGTGCAAAAATCGTTTTAAATATTAAATCAGGTTTAGCAATATATCGCCAAGTAATACTATTTGAATGATTCCCCCATTTCCAATCGAAAATATTTTCATAAGAAGTCACTTCTGCATATTCACCATTCACATAATTATATTGATTTGAATATTTATACTCCCAATCAATTATATCATCACCATAAAATCGACTCAGAATTATGCGGTTATTTGCATTTATATCCAGATTTACTTTTGCTTCAATATCATAAAAATAATAAGGAAAGATATCATTAGGTGTATCTTGAGTATCTGATTCATTGTTAGATTTATATGCTCTCCACACCATATTCGCAAATATATCAAAATAGGTTCTGCGCCCAGCTAACATCCATGATCCTTTAAGCCCAAGCATTTCAGGAATCGGCCCTTCTAATAATAATTTACTTGATATGAGTGAAATATTTCCACTCCCCGTGACTTTTTCAGTATTTCCTTCTCGATTTACAATATTTAAAATTGAGCCCATTCTTCCACCATATTTTGCAGAAAACCCACCTGCATGAAAATCTGCATATTTTATCGCATCCGTATTAAAAGTAGAAAATACACCACCCAAATGAAAAGGATTATATACCGTAATTCCGTCTAACATAATTAAGTTTTGGTCTGGCGTAGAACCACGAACATAGAGAGCACTTGAAAAATCATTTAGAGTTTGTACACCGGGTAAATTTTGAAGTGTACGAAAAACATCAGCCTCTACAAATGCAGGTGCCACTTTTATATCTCTAAAATCTAAGGTAATTCGGCTGGGTTCTGCCCAATTTATGAATGATTGACGAATTCCAGAAACAGTAATCTCTTCACCTTCAATTGATGAAATGGGTAATCTAAATTCTATTCTATAATTTTTATTAATGCCAATAGATATAACCTGTTCCGTTAGTCGATATCCAATTATAGAGGCCACTATAATAATTTCACCGTCAGGAATATTTGGAATTACAAAATACCCATCTTGATTTGTGGTTGTCCCAATATCCAAATATTTAATAAATACATTAACATAGGCAAGAGGCTCACCATTGGAATCATCTCTCACAAACCCATTAATTGATTTACTAAATAACGGAAATGTAAGTATTAAAAGAAGAAGAACCTTTTGAAATTTCATAGGTTTAAATTAATCAATATTATTTATATATAAAGCAATTAAAAATTAAGAATTAAATCAAATTTCCCATCCTTTTTAAGGAGTGGATTAAGGGGTGGTAATATTTAATAATTAACCCGTAGGGTCAAGGCATGCCTTTACTTTATAATAAAAATATAGGACGCTGATTTTCGCAGATAAATAAAGATAAAAACAATTAAGCCTGTCCTGATTACCTTGACAGAGCTATGTATAAAAATAAAATTTGTAAAGACGAAGTGGTGTCAATTTAGCAATAACATGACCAATTTAAAATGTCACTTTAAATAAGACATAACCGTAGAATAATTATGTTTTAGGAATGAATATAGTAAAAAAGTTGATCTTATAGTTGAGAAATTATTGTTTAAATCAATTATTATTTGAATTACTAAAGTTGTGTAATTTTATATATCATTAAAGAAGATGAAAAGGAAAATTCTAATGAAAAAAATATTTATTATAATACCAATTTTATTATTTTTTTCTTGCGGTAGTACACCAAGTAAATTTAACGAAGTTGAATATTATAAATCAGATAATAAAGACAGGATATTTTTATTAACTTTTAAAGAAGGCACTACTGAAAGTGAAATAAGACAAGAAGCCTCTCGGAAAATGAATACTCAAGGAAGAATGACAGGGGTTTACTTTTTTAAAGAAAATGCAACATTGCCTTCAATTTGGAATTCTTATAATATTTTTAATGCCAACGAAAGGATATTTAGCCATAAATATTCAAGTCAAATTAAATATGGATATATGAAATATAGAGTTGGAACTATAGAATTTATTAATTGTAGTGATAACCCAAAACATTTATTATGCGGAGGAGACAACTAAATTCATACTTTATTAAATGAATATTTTATTATTATTTATCAATCTAATATCTCAGAGGGTGTAGAGTCGAATTTCATTTTATATACTTTGGGACATACCGACAGAATTTTTCTATTATTTGAAATAAATAAGGATTGATTTTAATTTATTATACCAATTTATAATGTTTATAAATGAGTGAGCTTGGGTATCTCGTATATATGTCAATATTTGATTGTTAAATCAGAAATTCAGGGTATAAAAAAACCCCTAATAAAAGGGGTTTTTCGTCGGTGACCCGAGAGCGGCTCGAACGCTCGACCCACGGCTTAAAAGGCCGTTGCTCTACCTGCTGAGCTATCGGGTCAATATTCTCATCAAATATAAAATATGGTAACATAAATATCACCAACTTGACAAGCCCGTAAATTTACATTAACCCATTATATATGTTGAAAAGGTTTTCTTGATTTTAAATTGTATCAATTTGTTTTATATGTGTAGTTCTTACTATAAGTTAAGAAATGAAAAAAGATTAACCTCATTAAAAAATTCTAAATTTGAGTTAATTTATATCATTTTAATATTGTAATATATCAATATGATATATTAATTCATAATAAAAACCCACTAATAAATTATAAACTATAAAAAAACAGGTACTTATATATTTCGGTAAATAATGGCTTGCTTATTGCAATATGAATAATGAAACTTTAACGTTATAAAAGGAAAGAAAAATGAAACAAAAAATACATATTATATTATTAATATCAACTTTACTATCCACTTCAATAATATATGCTAATTATAAATTAGTTAATGAAGATGAGATTGAACAGAATATTGATAAAATTGAAAAAGAGATAGAAGATAAAATTAATGATAAAGTAAAATTAACATTTGATTTTGGTTATGATTATGTACACGGAGAAGACACACCATCAATTGGAGTATATCTATCAGATATAGATTTTAAGGAAGCATATGAATATCATTATAATGAATGTTATGGTGTTCAAATTACAGGATTAGTTGATGGCGGTAATGCAGAATTTGCAGGATTATTATCTGATGATATTATTATGGAATTTGGTGGTGTTAAAGTTCTATATGAGAATCATTTAGTAAATCTTAAACAAGATTATAAAATTGGAGACTCCGTTTTAATTAAGGTTTTTAGAGATGGAAAAGAAAAAGAAATTAATTTAACTTTTAATCCAAAACCCGATGATGAAGCCGATTTAGTAAAAAATGAAAAAAAGTGGAGTGTTGGATTTGGAGGTGGTGGTCCAATGGTTTTAATGCCTCAATTTGATTATACTGGAATTAATTCATATATTTCACAATTTGGATTTAATTCAATTAATGCACAAAGTGGAACTCATTTTGGTGGATATGGAATGGGAACAATTGGTGGGGGTTGGTTTATTGGTGGAATGGGATCTGGCATGTTAATCTCAGAATCAATTACATTTGACACAATAAATTACTCAAGATCACTTCAACTTGAATCTGGATTTGGAGGCGTAACAATAACAAAAAAATTACCTTTATTTACTGAAAAACTAATTTTAAATTTTTCAACATTAATAGGTGGTGGTGAAACGATTCTTACAATCTCACAAAACTCCGGAAATTTTAATTGGGGAAATGATGAAATATCCAATGGAAATAATTGGAGTGCAAGTTATACAAAAAAATTCTTTGCACTTTACCCTTCAGCAGGATTATTATTTCGAATTAAATCTTGGTTTGGAATCCATGCAAGTGTTGGGAATCTTTATACATTAAGTACTCAAGAAAACTGGAAAGTGAGTAATTCTGATAATATTGTAGAAGGAATATCTCCAGAAACCCCAAATGGTTTAACCTATTCGATTGGTTTATTTTTTGGTAATTAGTACTAAAAAAACCTAAATAAGTAACTCAATAATGGAATTGTTTTTTTCTGAAATTACGAAGCAATTGATAACAGGTATTATATCATTCAGTTCAATATTTATTTCATCCATTACAGGTGTGAACCCTGAGTTTAATTCCCCTCAAATAATTATTGAGGGGAATTCTATTTTCATTTCAACTCAATTAATAAATTATTCAACTGAAGAATTAGATTATATTTTTTCCTCTGGCATTCCTGTTAAAATTATTTTTAGTTTAGAAATTTATCCTTATAAAACATATTTAAAACCAATCGTAAAAAAACAATTTATCAGAGAAATAAAATTTGATAATTTACAGCATAAATTTGAAGTAAATCTATTGGATGAACATAAAAAAAATGAGTTTAATTCCATTACACCTGCAAAATATATGTTAACACATTTATCAGATCTTCAAATTGATATTCCAATGATTCCTCAAAATAATAAACCTTTTACATTAATATTATCTGCAACACCTCAATATATTGTATTAAGTGAATTGGGAGAAAAAATTGATTTATTATTATATTGGAATTTAACTCGACCTAAATTATCAATAGAATTATCACGAGAATTATTTATTGAATAATATGAAAATACCATCATTACGAATTCAATTTATTTTATTATCATTTCTATTAATTTTATTTACATCAATTATATATAGAATATTTATTATTGATTCTGTAGATGAATTAGATAACAAACTATTAAAATTAAATAATTCAATAGAATTAAGAAATTATATTTTAAAATATACATCTATTTTACCCGACTCAATCACAAAAAATTTACAAGATGATGGTAGAAAAATATTAGATGTTGAAAAACAAAGAGAGCTTGCAATAACTTTCTTTAAAAGAGATATTGAACGGTATTCAGGATATATTTTATTTTTTATTGTATTCTTATTTGGAGGTTTATCATTTTTTGTAATAACAATGATTACTCAACCACTAAATGAGTTAATGAATGCAACGCGTCGGTTAGCTACAGGTGAAACAAATTTTACTTTAAAACCATATTCTCTTTCCCCAATTCAACCCCTAATTTTATCTTTTAATCAGATGGTTGCAAAATTAGAATTGAGTAAAATAAAATTAATTGAAGCAGAAAAAGAACTATTATGGAAAGAAATGGCAAAAGCACTTGCTCATGAAATAAAAAATCCATTAACCCCAATTCAACTTACTTTAGACAGAATGAAAAATAAATATGATGATAAACCAAAAAAAATACTAGATATTTTTTTACCATCATATTCTGTAATAAAAGATGAAATTTTTAACTTGAATAAATTAGCAACTGAATTTTCTCAATTTGCTCGTTTACCCCATTCAAATTTTAAATCTACTAATATTATTGATCTTATTTCTGAAATATGCAATGGATACCATGAACAATTAAATATTAAAATAATTACATCTAAACAGATAGAAATTATAAAGTTAGATTCGTTACAAATGAGACAAGTATTTACGAATCTTTTAAAAAATGCGATTGAAGCAAAGGCAAAAAATATTGAAATAAATATAATAAATACATCTAAGGGAATAAATTTGATTATAATTGATGATGGAATAGGTATTGATTTCAAACACCAAAAATCTATTTTTGAACCTTACTTTTCATTAAAAAAACAAGGGACAGGTCTTGGATTGGCAATTACCAAACAAATAATAAATCAACATAATGGTAAAATTAGTATTGATAGTAAAATTGGTAAAGGAACACGTTTTCAGATATTTATTAAAGGTGAAAAATGATAGGAAATTTAAACATATTAATAATTGATGATGAAAAAAATATCTGTTTAACATTAAAAGATATTTTATCCGATTGGGGATGCAAAGTTCAAATTGCATTTAGCGGAGAAATGGGGTTAAAAAAATGTAATACAAACCAATTTGATATTATTTTTTTAGATGTAAACTTACCCGGAATAGATGGTATTGAAACTTTTAAACAAATAAAAGAAGTTCAAAATAATGTAGAAATTTTAATGATTTCTGGACAAGTTGGAATTGATATTGCAGTTAAGGCTATTAAAATGGGTGCATATGATTTTATTGAAAAACCAATATCAATTGCACGCATTGAAACAATATTTAAAAACATTTTAGAAAAAAACAATTTAGTATCTAAGTTAAATAATTATTCTCAAGATGAAATTGATAAATATCAAATGATTGGAAATTCAATTCAATTTCAAAATATATTAAAATTGATAGACAAAATTGCACCCACTAATTCTAAAATATTAATCCAAGGGGAAAGTGGTACAGGAAAAGAATTAATTGCAAGAAGAATTCATCGAAAAAGTTTAAGAGCATCAAAATCATTTATAGCTTTTAATTCCGCAGCAATTCCAGAAAACTTAGTTGAAAGTGAATTATTTGGTTATGAAAAAGGAGCATTTACCGGAGCAGAAAAACAAAAAATAGGGAAAATAGAATTAGCAAATAATGGAACTTTATTTCTGGATGAAATTGGTGATATGAATTTGCAAGCTCAATCAAAGCTTTTAAGGTTTATACAAGAAGGTACTTTTGAGCGATTAGGAGGCAAAAAAACACTTGAGATAGATATTCGAATTATTGCTGCTACACATAAAAATTTAGAAAGTTTGATTGAAAACGGAAATTTTAGAGAAGATTTATATTATCGATTAAATGTTATTCCGATTGAGATACCCCCTTTAAGAACAAGGAGTGAAGATTTAAATGAATTAGTTCCATATTTTATGGAAAAGATATCGATAGAATTAAATCTTTCTAAAAAGAATATTTCAAACTCTGGTCTAAAAATATTAAAATCATATAATTTTCCTGGGAATGTACGCGAACTTAGAAATTTAATTGAGCGACTTTATTTATTAAATACAAATAATGATATAACTGAGAAAGATTTACAACCTCATATAAATAGAATAATGAGTTCAAATAAATTTATAAATGATATTTATGAAATTGAAAACTTAATTGATGCAAAAAAGGAATTTGAAAGAAAATATTTAATCCGTCATTTAAAATTAAATAATTGGAATTTGACAAAAACTGCATTACAAATTGGTATCCATCAACCAAATCTCTCTCGTAAAATCAAAGAATTAAATATTAAAAAAGAATAAATTTTTAATTACGAATTGATACGATTAATTAAACATTTCTAACCTAAAATTGTTTAAAATTAAGGATATAAATAACGAGGGATTTTATACATGAAAAAAATAATTTTTCTAATTTGTTTAACTTTTGCTTTTTCATTCGAATGGATAGAATACAATAATTCAGTAATCGAAGGAAAAACAATTATCTTGAAATTTAATAATTACTTCTCACCGAAACTTGGTATTGAAAATCCATTAGAATGGGATAAATTAAAAGTTGTTGGCCAATTTCCTCAAATTCAATCATTTTCCCCATTATTCCCAACGGCGAAAACTCAACATCATTATGAATTTGAATTACATCAGTATTATAAAATTAAATTAAAAGACCAACTTATAACCTATGAAATTATTAAATTATTTGAATCAATATCTCATATCGAAAAAGTAGAGTTGAGCTATAAAAATAAAATGTATATTACTCCAAATGATCCAAATTATTCAAACCAATGGGATCATGATAATTATGGTCAAGTTACAAATGGAATATCAGATGCAGACATGGATACAAATGAAGCATGGGATTTTACCACAGGTTCAAATGGTGTAATAATTGCTATTTTAGATACTGGGATTGATTTAGACCACCCTGATTATGCAGATAGAGTAATCCCAGGTTATGATTTTATTAATAATGATACAAATGCAAGTGATGACCAAGGCCACGGTACTTCTTGTGCCGGAATTGCAGGGGCAGAAGGAAATAATAATATTGGAATTGCTGGGATTTGTTGGGAATGTCAACTAATGCCCGTAAAAGTATTAGGAAGTGATGGAAGTGGTGATGATTCAGGAATTGCTGAAGCAGTAACGTGGGCAACAGATTCAGATGCTCATGTAATAAGTATGAGTTTAGGCGGTGGAATGTTTGTAAGCTATTTTGATAGTGCCGTAGATTATGCAACAAGTAATGGAACCACTGTAATTGCGGCCACAGGGAATGATGACTTTGGATCATTAAGCTATCCAGCAAGATATGATAATTGTATTGCAATTGGTGCAATGTCACCTTGTAATGAAAGGAAAGATTTTAGTTCATGTGATGGAGAAAATTTTTGGGGAAGTAATTATGGCGAAGGGATTGATTTAGTTGCTCCTGGCGTTAAAATACCCGCAACGACAAATGGAGGGGGATATACCACGCAATTTAATGGAACATCTTCCGCTTGCCCACACGCAGCTGGTGTAGCAGGATTAATATATAGTGTTTCACCTGGTGTAAATGCATACGATGTGAGAACAATTATGCAAGTACAGGCCGATGATATTGGCTCAATAGGATATGACCTTGAGACAGGTTATGGTAGATTAAATGCAAATAAAAGTGTTCGAAATTTACTAAATACACCTGACCTTGTTGTGAGTGATACCGAATTAAATTTTATTGTTGAATTAGAATCAACACAAGAACAATATTTTTATATTGGAAATGCAGGAAGTGTAGATTTATCTTTTAATTTAAATAATGATGGGTATTCATGGAATGAATCAAGTAATGAACATGAAACTAATAATTGGGTTGATATAAATAATATTGGAAATGCAGTGACTTTTCAACATAATGACCAAGGCGTTTCAAATATTCCTATTGGATTTGATTTTAAGTTTTATGATGAAATATATACATCTATAATCGTCAATCCAAATGGCTGGATTGGTTTTGGAAATGATAGTGATGCATGGGATAATTCAGGACTCCCTTCAAATGATGCGCCCAAAAATGCTATCCTTGGATTTTGGGATGATTTAAACCCCGTAAATAACGGTTGTAATTCAACCTGTGCAGGTGAAGTTTTATACCATTCCTCACCAGAAAGATTTGTGGTTTGGTTTAATGATGTTATTCATTGGGTGACTGCTGATTATCCTAACAGTACTATAAATTTTCAATTTGTATTATATCCTGATGGAAAAGTTGAATTGAATTATTCTGATATTAGCGGTCCATTTTCCCCTACAATTGGAATTCAAAATAATGATGCAACTGATGCGGTATTAATTGCTGTATATCAAAATGCTGAAGAAAATTTAATAATTGAAAATAACTCAAGTACTTGGTTATATCAATTTCCATCATGGCTTTCTGTAAATACAACTTCTGGAAATATTACAGGAGGTAATGATATGGAGCTTATATTTACTGCAAATTCACATAATTTATCTATAGGAGAATATTCAAGTTTATTCTGGTTAACTACAAATGATTATAATAATCAACTTATTGATATTGTTGTAAACTTAGAAATCTCAGGTGAAATTGAGCCGTGTTCTGGATGGATAAAAGGTGATTTAAATTCTGACGGAACAATTAATATATTAGATATTCTTCGTTCTGTAAATATTATTTTAGGGATTGATACTGAAATTGAACCGTGTGAAGTATGGTCAGCAGATTATAATATGGATGATTCTGTAAATGTTACAGATATTATTAGTATGGTAAATTTTATATTAACAATTTAATATATAACCTAAATTAAATTAGGTAACTAAATTAATAGGTAATTATGAAGTTTTATTTAACAGTCAATCCACATGGTGGAATGAAAAAGGGACCCAAGATACTTAAAAAGATAAAACCCCTTTTTGATAACGCAAATATTGATTTAACAATTATAGAAACAATGTTTGCTGGGCATGGTAAAGACCTAGCGGAACAATTGGAATTTGATGGGTATGATGGGATTTTGTCCATTGGTGGAGATGGTACTTTACATGAAATTACGAATGGACTAATGTTCCGTAATGATAATTTCAATCTTCCATTGGGATTAATTCCTGGTGGCTCAGGGAACTCATTCATGCATGATTTAGATTTAGTTGACCCAATTAATGCTGTAAAAGCAATAATTAATGGCAATACAATGAAAGTTGATATTGCTGAAGTAAAAATTAATCATGTAACAAAATATGCAATAAACATTATTGGCTGGGGTCTTGTTACTGATGTAGCATATAAAGCTGAAGTTCATCGTTGGATGGGTACAAGTCGATATACAATTTTAAGTGTATTAGAAGTATTATCAATTAAACCAAGACCAGCCGCATTAATTATTGGAGAAAAACGAATTTCAGATGATTTTGCTTTTATTATTGCATGTAATACAATTCATACAGGTAAAGGTATGAAAATGGCACCTAAAGCAAAGTTAAATGATGGATTAATGGATATTATTGTTGTAAGAAGTAAGGCAAGTCGATTGAGGATATTATCAATGTTACCAAATATATTTGATGGTACTCATATTAAAAACCCACTTGTTGAATATTATACAGCATCAAGTTTTTCTTTAATTCCACAGGAAGATGAATTGTTAAATATTGATGGTGAGCTTGCTGGTTCAACACCGATTGATGTTAAGGTTATTCCAAAACGAATAAAAGTATTTTGTAAATAAATTATGTGTACAAAAAAAGGAGTGAATTATCACTCCTTTTTTCAATATAAATTATATCTATCTATTAAAATTCAGGCCAAAGTTCTGTTCTAACTTTTAATTCCATACCAGGTCTAAGCACGCCGTCATTACCTTGAAATACTGCTTCATTATCCCAAAATAGTACAACCCATGCATATTGATCACCATATTCTTTTTTAGATATTGTCCATAAAGATTCACCTCTTGTTACCTTATGAATATAATAGTCAGACTCAAATTCAACTGCATTTTCACTTGGTTTTAATAAATCAAGATAATGATATGGATGAATCATATTTGGATCATCACCAATTTTTTCCTTATTCCAACCGTAAATAGTTCTCCATTCATTTGGATTACCATATTCTTCATACGCAATTAATGATAATGTTTGACCTGGTTTTATCATATATTCTGTCCATGTACTATCGGGAACAATTTCATCTAAATCTTGTACAGGATCTACAACAACCTGAGTCTCTACAACAACCTCTTCCATTGCAGGTTCAACTTCTTCAGATGGCTCTTCAACAGGTTCTTCATTTTCAGTAGCAGCACCAACTTCTTTATCAACCTCTACAACTTCAGCATTCCCATCATTTACTTCAATAACAACGTCTGATAGATCTTCTTGAGGAGTTTCCACAACTTCAACGGTTGCAATTGGTTCTGGAATTTCAGGGATAACTTCCTCAGGTGAAGGTTGTGGTTTTTTTCCACACCCAACAATAATTAATGATGATAATATTGTAATTACGATTAACTTCTTCATGATAAAACCTTTATAAATTTGTTTCCTATAACGATAATATAAAATATTTTTTATATCGTTTATAATAAATTAACTTCTTTTTCCTACCTTTAATCTATTGATTGCTTTTGCAAGTGCCATTTCAGAACGAACTCTATCTTTCTTAACATCATTCAATCTCTTTTTTGCACGATCCTGAGAATGTTCTGCTCTTTCAATATCTATATCACTTGACTGTTCCACTGTTTCTAAAAGTAATTGAGCTTTATTATTATTGAAATCTAAAACACCACCACTGGTTGCCCAATATTCAGTTGAATCTGATTTTTCAATTTTAATTTCACCAATTCCCAATGAGACTAATGAGGCCGTATGATTTTTCATCACACCAAATAAACCATGAATTCCAGGTAAGCGTAAATAATTTGCTGAACCTAAATCCATTTGAGTTGTGGGTGTAATAATTTCAATAGTAAAATTGTTGGACATTTAGAATCCCTTATTTATTACCAATTTCAATAGCTTCATCAATTGAACCAACATAAGCAAATGCATTTTCATTTAGTTCATCAACTTCACCATTAAGAATCGCTTCAAATCCAGAAACAGTATCTTCCATTGAAACATATCGACCTTTTTTACCTGTAAATTGTTCCGCAACAAAAAATGGTTGTGACATAAATTTCTGCATTTTTCTAGCCCTTGATACTGTCAATTTATCTTCGTCAGATAATTCATCCATACCTAAAATAGCAATAATATCTTGTAAATCTTTATATTTTTGAAGAACAGATTGTGTTTGTCTTGCTACATTATAATGACGGTCACCAATAATACGAGGATCTAAAATTCGTGAAGTAGAAGCCAGAGGGTCAACGGCAGGATATATACCTAATTCTGCAATTTTTCTTTCTAATACAGAAGTTGCATCTAAGTGAGCAAATGTAGTCGCGGGAGCAGGATCAGTTAAATCATCCGCCGGCACATAAACAGCTTGTACCGAAGTAATTGAACCTTTATGAGTTGAAGTAATTCGTTCTTGTAAATCACCCATTTCCGTAGAAAGTGTTGGCTGGTAACCTACTGCAGAAGGCATTCTTCCTAGTAATGCAGATACCTCAGAACCTGCCTGGGTAAATCGGAAAATATTATCAACAAATAATAATACATCCTTACCTTCTTGGTCTCTAAAATATTCCGCCATTGTAAGACCAGTTAACGCAACTCTTAATCGAGCACCTGGAGGTTCATTCATCTGACCAAATACCATAGTTGTCTTATCAATTACACCAGATTCTGTCATTTCATTATAAAGGTCATTTCCTTCACGGGTTCTTTCACCCACACCAGCAAATACAGAATATCCACCATGCTCTGTTGCAATATTTCGAATAAGCTCTTGAATAAGTACCGTTTTACCTACACCAGCACCACCAAATAATCCCGTTTTACCACCTTTTGTATATGGTTCAATTAAATCGACAACTTTAATTCCAGTAACTAAAACTTCTTTTGAAGTAGCTAATTCTTCATGTGGAGGTGCTGACCTGTGAATTGGTGATTTTCCCTTAGTTTGAACATCACCTTTTTGGTCAATTGTATTTCCCAATACATCAAATAATCTTCCTAAAGTTTCTTGCCCAACAGGAACCGTAATTGGATTTCCAGAATCTTTAACAGAAATTCCTCTCATTAACCCATCAGTAGAATCCATAGCAATTGCTCTTACCATACTATCACCCAAATGTTGAGCAACTTCTAATACAAGTTTGCCTTCTTCTCTCTCAACTTCAAGTGCATTTAGAATTTTAGGTAAGTTTCCGTCTTCAAAAGCGACATCGACTACCGCACCCATTATTTGTGATATTTTACCGTTAGCTGACATGTATATCCTCTCTTATTTCAATGCCTCGGCACCACCAACAATATCCAATATTTCCATTGTAATTGCAGTTTGTCGAGCTTTATTAAATTTTAATTTTAAATCACGAATCATATCTTGAGCATTCGTTGTCGCATTTTCCATCGCGAGCATTCGAGCTGCTTGTTCACTTGCATAGGACTCCAATAAGTATTTCCATACCTGCACATTTAAATGTCTCGGAATCATATTTAATACTATTTCCTCTTTCGATGGTTCAAAAAGTTTATCAACAACCTTTTGTTCTTCTTGCTCATATTCTAGAGGAAGTAATTGTTCAGAAATTACTGTTTGAGTTGCGACACTCACAAATTCATTATAAACAACTTGTACATGATCAGAAGTGCCTGATGTAAATTGTTCAATGATATTTTTCCCAAATTCAATTGCATGATTAAATTCAAGCTCATTCCAAAAATCTAAATATTCAAAAATGATATTATATTCTCTTCTTTTAAAATGATCTCTTGATTTTTTTCCAATACAAATTAAATCAACATTATCCTTTCCAATTTCATCAATTTCTCTTTGTGCTTTTTTTAGAACATTTGTATTAAATGATCCAGCCAAGCCACGGTCAGATGTAATTACAACAAAGGTATATCTTGATTTTTCTCGAGTGTCTAACAATGGTAGTAAATTACGATCAACATCAGGAATTAAATCCTTAATTAAATCCTTTAATCTACCTGAATATGGTCTTGCTTGCTCCATTCGTTGCTGTGCTTTTCGCATTTTAGCAGCTGCAACCATCTTCATTGCCCCAGTAACCTGCTGGATACTCTTAATGGATTTTATTCTATCCCGTATGTCCTTCAGGTTTGCCATGTATTATGCCACAAATCCTTTTTTAAAGTTAGTCATCGCTTCTAATAATTTTTTATTTAGTTCGTCACTTATTGAACCTTTTTCAAAAATTTCTTTCAATATGGTATCATTAGTCGCCTTCAATGATTCCATTAACTCCACTTCAAATTTTCTAATTAAAGGAAGTTCAATATCATCAAGAATACCATTACTCGCTGCAAAAATAATTACAACTTGTTCTTCTACACGCATTGGTACATATTGGCCCTGTTTTAAAATTTCAACCATTCGTTGACCACGCGTTAATTGAGCAAGAGTAGATTTATCTAAATCAGACCCAAACTTTGCAAATGCTTCTAATTCACGAAATTGAGCAAGATCAAGTCGAAGTGTACCTGCAACTTTTTTCATTGCTTTAATTTGAGCAGATCCACCCACACGAGAAACAGATAATCCAACATCAATCGCAGGTCGAATACCTGAATTAAATAAATTTGTTTCTAAATAAATTTGTCCATCAGTAATTGAAATTACATTCGTAGGAATATATGCAGATACATCACCTTCCTGTGTTTCAATAATAGGTAATGCCGTAAGAGAACCACCACCTAAATCATCTGATAATCGAGAAGATCTTTCCAATAAACGACTATGTAAATAGAACACATCACCCGGGAAAGCTTCACGCCCTGGAGGTCTTCTTAAAATCAATGACATTTGACGATAAGCAACAGCTTGTTTAGATAAATCATCATAGACTATTAATGCATGTCCACCACTATCTCTAAAATATTCACCCATAGCAGTTCCACTATATGGTGCAATAAATTGTAAGGGTGCAGCATCTGATGCATTAGAAGTAACAACGGTTGTATATTCCATTGCACCATTTTCTTCTAATTCTGCAACTAAACTTGCTACGGTAGAAGCTTTCTGTCCAATTGCAACATAAATACAAAAAACAGGTTCGTCTGTTTCATGTGTATATTTTTGGTTAATAATTGCATCAATTGCAACAGCTGTTTTCCCTGTTTGTCTGTCACCAATTATAAGCTCTCGCTGTCCTCTTCCAATTGGAATCATACTATCAACAGCTTTAATTCCTGTTTGTAAAGGTTGGTTTACAGGTTGTCGTTGCATTACACCAAGTGCTTTTCGTTCAATTGGTAATGTTTTTTCAGCTTTAATTGCACCTTTTCCATCCAAAGGTTGTCCCAAAGGATCAACAACACGGCCAAGCATTGCTTTTCCTACTGGAACTTCAACAATTTTCCCTGTTCGTTTTGCAATATCACCTTCACGGATTTTTCTTGAATCACCAAACAACACCAAACCAACATTGTCTTCTTCAAGATTCAAAGCCATTCCAAAAACATCATTTGGCAATTCAACAAGTTCTGAGCTCATTACATTTTCAAGCCCACTCACCCTTGCTACACCATCACCAACCATAATAACTTCACCAACTTCTGCAACGTCTAAATTTGGCTGATAAGCCTCAAGTTGTTGCTTCAGTAACGAAGATATTTCGTCTGTAGTTACTTCCATTAAATCTCCAAATCAGTTCTAATTAAGAACTAAGTGTTCACGGATTTTTTCCAACTGTCTCTTGATGGACCCATCAATAATAGTGTTATCGATTCTAAGAACCATACCACCAATTATTTTAGGATCTACATCCAATTGAATATCTATTTTTTTATTTAATTTTGCCTCAATTGACTGCTGCAAATTACTCTTTTGTTCACCATTTAATTCATCTGAAACGATCACAGATACTTGAGCTGTTTCCATTTTTTCTGAAACGAACAATTGGAACCGACTGTTTATTGCCGGCAATTCATTTATACAATCATTAACCAGTAAAATTTCAATTAACTCTAATGTTATTATATTTACCTTATTTGAAAGTGAATCTTTTAAAATCTTTATTTTTTGATTTTTATTAATTCTTTTCGATAATAAGATAAATCGAAATTCTGGATTTTTCCTATATAATTTCATCAATTGTTCTAAAGATGATTTTACATCAAATACATTATTCTTCTTTTCAGCGACAGAATAAAGTGCTTGTGCAAAGCGATTTGCATTTCGGCTAATTGCCATTAAGCTTGTCCAAGTTGATTCAAAGTATCATCAATGAATTTTTTATTATCATCGGTTGTTAAATTACGCTTTACTACTTTTTCAGCAGTTTTCATTGTTAATTCAACAGCGATATCATGGATTTCACTAAGCGCTTTTTCTTTCTCTGCAACAATTTGCTCTTTTGCTTTTTCAGCAATATCTTCAGCACTTTTTCTTGCAGATTCTTCGATTTCAGCTTTTAGTTTAGCCCCAACTTTACGACTTTCAGCAACAATTTCTTGCCCTTCAGCTTGCGCTTTTGCAACAACTGCTTCATAATCCTTTTGTGCTTTTTCAGCATTATCTTTTGCCTTATCAGCTGCATTTAAAGCATCTTTTATTTCTTTCTCTCTTGTTTCAAGAGCAGAAATAATTGGACTCCATGCAACTTTTTTAAGTACAACTAATAGAATTAGAAATGTTATTACTGTCCACGCGAGCAGTCCTCCATGTACTTCTAACATGTTATTACTCCAGGTCTAATTATTTACCTTGTAATAAGAAACATGTTGCTGCAGCAAATAAAGCAACACCTTCGATCAATGCAGACATGATCAATGCCGTTGTTCTTATATCGCCAGCAGCTTCAGGCTGTCTTCCTGTTGCTTCAGCAGCAGCAGCTGTAATTTTACCAATTCCGTAACCAGCTCCAATTGTAACTAAGCCAGCACCTAAACCTGCTGCAAGATATGCGTATCCTATTGCATCCATTATTATTAACTCCTATTGTTATTTAGTGATGTTCATGTTCAACTACTGCCATCCCAATAAATATTGATGACAGTAAAGAAAAAATGTAAGCCTGTAAAAATGCAACAAATAATTCAAGCATATTTATTGCTATTGCCATTGGTACTGCACCTAAAGCGGCACCGTAACTTTTCATGTTTATTATTATACCTAAAAATGCAAGGATAATAATATGTCCTGCATTCATATTTGCTAATAATCTGACCGAAAGCGCAAAAGGCTTTGTAATTAATCCAATAATTTCAACTGGAATCATAATTGGCAATAACCATAAGGGTACTCCTGGTGTTGCAAATATATGTTTCCAAAAATCTTTATTTCCAAAAAGAATATAAGTAAAAAAGGTAATGAGAGCTAATCCAATTGTAACACTAAATGATGCCGTTGCTGTCGCACTCCCTGGTACTAAACCCATCAAATTCAATAATACAATAAAAAAGAAAAAAGTTAATATTAGTGGTAAAAATCTACGTCCCTGCTTTTCACCCATATTTGGATAAACAACTTCATCTCTAATGAAAATAACAAAAATTTCTAATAAATTACCTAATCCTGATTGTACTTTTTTCTTTTTATCATACCCAAAAGTAAAAGCAAGAATTAACAATAGTGATGCAAGAAACATCATTACGCTTTGCTTTGTGATAAATAATTGTTCAGGATCATCTTCTATTCCTGCACCAGAAGCAATCCAACTAAACCAACCAGCTAAAGTCGGACTTATATCATTCCAAGTTGTTGTTAAGTTTATTTCAATTGGGTGGGTGGGGTGTAATGGATTAAATATTTCAAATACTTTTCCATCCTGAATATGATGCATAATAACTTTACCTGTTACGCCACTATCATGATGTTGTTCTTCTCCATGGTGGTTTTCACCATGATTTGAAGTTTTATTATATGAACCATGATGCTCTTCTGCAAAGCTAATTGCTAAACATGAAAAAATAATTATAAAAAATAATGAGTTAATTTTATTAATCAACTAACTTGCACCTTTCTTCCGGGTAATACTTTTAACCAACTTGAAATTTCTGTCCATTGATGTATAACATAAAAAATCATTAAAGACATAAAAAATGGTATAGTTTGTAATATACCTGTTTGAGTCATATATAATGAAAAACCTAAAATAAATACCATTCGAACTAACATTCCACCATATACATTTTTATAAAAAGTTGCATTATCAGAACCATGAAATTGTAAAACCAAAATATAGCCTACCATCGCATTAACAAGGCTTAATAAAAAAGCACTTAAAATTTCTAACTTATATGCAGTTCCCCATGACAAATAAGGAAAAAAACCTACAATTGCGATTATAATAGTTTCCAGCAATAATGTTTTAAAAAATGGTTTCAAAATTTACTTACTGATTTAATTAAATGATAAATTGATGCAAAAACGCCAAACATGATTCCTATAAGTTGACCCCAGGGTGGATTAACCCACCCTTTCAATTCTATTCTCTCACCAAACCACCAACAAATCATCATTACTAAAACCATTTGAATTCCTGCACCAGAAAACCTCATCCATGCATTTTGTTCAAATTGTTTTTTATCCTTCTGATTGATTTTGCTTTACAAGTGGTTTTGTTTTACTTCCTGGACTTTTAACCATATTACAAAGTCCATCAAACCGAGCACCTTCCTGAATAACTAAAATACCCGCTGTTAAATTTCCCATTAAATGTGAATGAGGCCCTAAAGTTACTTTTTCATTAACAACAACATCACCTTCAACATTACCATTAATCACGGCTTCAACCGCTTTCACATCACCTTTAATAAAAGAGTTTTTTCCTGTTCTTATTGAACCTTTCGATTCTACAGAACCAAATACTTTTCCATAAATTAGCATACTTCCAGAAACTTTTAAGTCTCCATATACTTCTACATCTGCACTTAAAATTGAGCTTGATGATTTACTTGGTTTATTTGATTGAAACATCTCTTGTCTTATATAATTCTATAAAATTTCTTGGATCTAAAATCTCATCATTTTTCCACATCTCAAAATGCAAGTGAGGTCCTTCTGAATTTTCAGATTTACCTACCGTTGCAATTTTTTGTCCTGAACGAACAAAATCTCTTTCATTTACAAGATTTTCTTTATTGTGTCCATATAGTGAATAAACACCATGAGTATGAGAAATAACAACTAAATTTTCAAATTTTTCACTTACACCTGAAAACACTACAAATCCATCTAATGGCGAAATAATTTTAGCACCAAATTCTGCAGCTATATCAATCCCACTATGAATTATTTTTTTTCCGTTTTTTTCAATCCCTTTTGTAACAATACCATTTACAGGTGGATTAATTGGTAATACCTCACCATCATCTGAAAAAAAACTACGAATTGAGTTTTCAAGATTTTCTTCCATCACAAGTTTTTCAGCATTTAACTCATTTAACAAAACATCTGTTCGATCTTTGTATTTATTGAGTTTATTTAACTCTTGTAATAGGCTTTCCTGACTCAGCACTTGCCAAAACCCAAAGGTTGCAAGTAAGAAAATAATTATGCCAAAAATCAATATAAATGTCAGGAAAAACTTCGAAAACTGAAAAGATCGTTGTTTCCCATCATTTTCAGATAAAAACCAAAGCGTGAATTGTCGATCTTTCACTTAGTTCCGAGCCTGAAAATTTAAGATTGTATTTAATTTCAATACAAACAATTTAATCTAAAAATTAATTTGTTTCAATTTCAGTTAATAATTCAAAAATTCGTTCAAAATCTTCGTGTGAAAAATAGTCAATTACGATTTGCCCCTTACCACTTCCACGATGACCTTTATTTCTCATCGAAACTTTTGTACCTAATACCGAACATAATTGAGATTCAAATTTCGTATTTTGATTATTTATTTTAGTAGAACTCATTTTATTATTTTTAATTGATTTTTTTACTTCGTGTAAACTTCGGACTAATTCTTCTGTTTTTCTTACACTTAATCCATCTCTTGTAATTTTTTGAAATACGCCTATCATTTGACCATTCGTTGATAATCCCGCAAGTAATTCAGCATGTTTTTTTGAAATTAAACCATTTTTAAGTGCGTATCGAATTTCATGTGGTAACTTTAATAATCTCATTCTGTTTGTAATTAAGGGACGACTTTTCCCTACTTTTTTCGCAATCTCTTCTTGTGTTAAATTATATTTTTCAACTAATAGTAAATAGCCCTCTGCTTCTTCCAGCGGATTTAAATCTTCTCGCTGAATATTTTCAATCAATGCCAATTCCAACATATCTGAATCACTTTTCACATCCAAAATATATGCAGGTAATTTCTTTAACCCTGCATTTTTAGATGCTCTATATCTTCTTTCACCTGCAATTAATTCAAATTTACCATCTTTGACTTCTCTAACTGTAATTGGTTGAAGAACACCTTTTTCTATAATTGAATTTGTTAAATCAGTTAGTCCATCTTCAGTGAATACCTGCCTGGGTTGATGGCGATTTGGAATAATTAAATTTATGTCAATTCCATCTTCTAATGCATTCTCAACAATTGAAGATTGAGATTTAATTAGTGCTTGAAGCCCCTTTCCTAATGATTTATTCATTCTGATTTAAAACCTCCGTTGCAAGATTCATATAATTTTGTGCACCATTACAGGATGCATCATATAATAAAATTGGCTTACCATGACTTGGAGCTTCACCTAATCTTACATTTCTTTTTATAAATGTATTATAGACTTTTTCTCCAAAATAATCTTTCACTTCCTGCACCACTTGTTTTGACAAATTGAGACGATTATCATACATCGTAATTAAGATTCCTTCAATTATTAATTCTTTATTCAAATGTTTTTGAACTAATCGAATGGTATTTAATAATTGTGATAGACCTTCTAATGCATAATATTCACATTGAATAGGAATAAGAATAGAATCAGCGGCGGTTAATACATTCACTGTTAGCAATCCTAATGACGGCGGACTATCAATTAATATAAATTCATAATCATTTGCCACCTCTTTAATTGCATTCCTCAGCATTGCTTCACGGGAGAACATATTTACAAGTTCAATTTCAGCACCCACTAATTGTGGACTTGAAGGTAATACTTTTAAATATTCAAGTTTTGTATCTATTACACATTTATTGATTGTAGATTCACCAATTAAAACATCATAGACTGATTTTTCATAGGAACCCGTTTCTATTCCGACACCAGTTGTGGCATTTGCTTGGGGGTCCATATCGATTAATAAAACAGGAACTTCTGTTACGGCAAGATATGCAGCAAGATTTACTGTTGTTGTGGTTTTGCCAACACCACCTTTTTGATTGGCAATTGCGATTGTTTTACCTAAAAAATTAGCCATATATAGGGTGAAAATTTACCCTAAGGAATTATCCTATTCAAAGATTATAAAATTATCTTTTAAGAATTAATTTATCAAATTTCTAATGCGACAAAACGAGATGAGCCATTTCTTTTAACCAGTAATAAAACTGAATCACCTTTTTCATATTGCTTTAATAATGAATGATAATCATTAATGGAGGTTACTTTTTTTCTCCCAATTTTTGAAATTACATCCCCAGATTTAATTTCATTGGAGGAAGATGAATTTTCTTTTACTTTTTTTACGACGACACCATCATTAACATCAATATTTTTTTCCTTAGCAAATTCAGAGCTTACTTCTACTACCATTAACCCTAAAATATCATAATATGAATTTCCCGTTTTATATACTTCTGCCAAGTCTTCTTCTGATGGTCTCTCACCCAAAACTACTTTAATTATTATTTCTTCATTTTCTCTAAGGATTTTAAATTTTACATTTTCACCAGGACGAAAACTTGAAACCATATTTTTTATTTGAGATGAATTTGACACTTCTTTTTCATTTATTGCAATAACAATATCTTGATCTAATATTCCACTTTCATCTGCAGGACTATTATTCAAAACCTGAGAAATTATTGCACCATCTAAAATTCCAATCCCCATTGCTTTTGCTAAATTTTTATCAATATCCTGTATTGAAACTCCTAACCAACCTCGAATCACGGACCCCGTTGAAATTAAATCCTCCACAACTCTCATTGCTTGATTAATTGGGATTGCAAATCCAATTCCCGCATTTGAATTTGACATTCCACCCGTTGCAATTGCCGTATTTATTCCGATTAACTCTCCGTACAAATTATATAATGCACCTCCTGAATTCCCTGGATTTATTGCGGCATCATGCTGAATAAAATCTTCATAATTTAATCTAGAAATCACATCATTCCTTCCAATAGCCCCAATAATTCCTTTTGTTACAGAATGATTTAAATGCAAACCAAATGGACTTCCAATTGCCATAACCCATTCACCTACATTTAATTTTTCGGAATCACCAATAATTGCCTGTGTAAGTCCATCTGATGTAATTTGTATAATTGCAACATCGGAGAGTGGATCTGTACCTATTACCTGTGCCTCAACTTCTCGTTTATCTAATAATTTTACTTTTATTTCATCCGCATTTTCAATTACATGATTATTAGTCAAAATATAACCTTTGCTCGCATCAATAATTACACCTGAGCCAAGTGATTGTCCTCTCCGCTCACTCTCTGGAAATTCCTGTCCAAATGGAGAATGAAAAAATGGATGTATTTTTTGAGTCACTGTTTTTTCTGATATAATTGATACGACTGCTGGCTTGCCCTGTTCTGCAACCGAAATGAATACATTATTTAATTCTTCTGCTATATTTATTGCAAAAATGAAATTTAGAATGATACTTGTTATTAAAATTGATTTTTTCAACATTTGTCCTATTTATTATTTTGATTAATTTCAAGACTTTTATGCAGGTTAATTTTATAAGTTCCAATAAATGAAAATTGTATAAAAAAATTATACGATTTATAACTAAAATAACAACTGTAAATAAATCAATAATTGGAGAATTATGAAAGCAGTATTAATTACAGGGATTTCAACAGGAATTGGTAAAGATGCAACTGAATATTTATTAGAAAAAGGATTTATTGTATTTGGAAGTGTTCGAAAAATAGAAGACATCTCAAAAATGAATTTTAAGAATAATAAAAACTTTATTCCCTTAGTATTTGATGTAACAAATGAAAAAGAAATCTCTGAATCTGTAAAAATGGTTAAAGAAAAATTAAATGGAAGAAATTTAGATTGCTTAATTAATAATGCAGGGATTGCTGTTGGTGGTCCTTCAATTTTATTAAAAACCAATGATTTTAGACATCAATTTGAAGTCAATTTATTTGGTGTAATATCTGTGACGAATGCTTTTATTGAATTATTAGGTGCAAATTTAAATAATAATCATAGAGGTAAAATAATTAATATTAGTTCTGTCAGTGGAAAAAGAGCCTTTCCATTTGTTGCACCCTATACTGCATCTAAATTTGCACTCGAAGGATATTCTGATGCACTAAGACGAGAATTATTACTATATGGAATTGATGTCATTTTAATTGAACCTGGACCAATAAAAACAGCTATTTGGGATAAAGCACCCAGTGAAAAAAATAATCCCTTCAACAAAAGTGATTATAATAAAAGTTTAAAACGATTTTATAAAATTACAATGAGCCGTGGAAAAAATGGATTAGAAGCAAAAGAAATTTCTAAACGGATATTTAAAATAATAAATGCTACAAATCCTAAATCAAGATATGTAATTACTCAAAATAAATTTATGAATTTTATTTTACCCGGACTATTACCCGACAGATTATTAGATAAAATTATGGGTAAACAATTGAAGCTCAATAAATAAAATTATCTGTTTTAAAATTTTGACAATAAAATAAATGATGAAAACTTAAAATTATTAATTTCTAAGTTTACACCGATGGAGTTATTTTTTTATTAAATTTTATTACGGACATATCACCTCTCCGGAGTTTATCATAAATAAATGTTGAATTTTATCATAATATCGCTATTAACTATACACTGAGTTATTGCATTTTTTCTTTTAATTTTCTGTTAAGCTTTACTTTTATTCCTATATAATAATTTATTCCCTGATTTGCTATTTCTAATGATTTAAATCGTGAAAGGTGGTCAATATATTTTGTGTTAAATAAATTATTAATTCCTGTAGTAACTTCTATCGGGTCATTTTTTGTCGGTATTTCAATATTAAATCCAATATTTATTAAATTATAATCATTTGTTTCCGTTTCAAAAAATCCAATTCTATTTTGTTTGAATTTATATAAATGCTGTACAAATACATTTTTTAACCGTACTCTCCCTTTGTTTGAAAGTTCAGCACTTACTATAGAATTTAATTTTGTTTGTGGGATTAATGGTAGTGACTTTCCATTTTCGTCTTCTGCAATAACAGTTGAAAGGTTACTTTCTAAATGAAGCCAATGAATTTTGTGAGGATGATAATGAAAACTTATCTCGCCACCATACAAAAATGCGTTTGTTTGTAAATATTCAAACACAGGACTGCTGTCTATTTCAACAATTGTTGGCGAAAGAAAGATATAATTTTGAATTGTATTATAAAATGGATTTATCGAAAAACTCAAATGCTCGTCTTGATAGTCAAAAGAAAAATCGATTTGAGTCGCATTTTCATGGGTAAGATTAGCATCTCCTATTATATAACGATTAGTTCCGTGGTGCACACCATTTGAAAGTAATTCAGTTGTATTCGGTGCTCGAAAACCACTTGAAATATTCGCTCTGAATTTTGTGTTTTTCAGTTTATACACAGCTCCGCCCGAAAATGTAAATCCTTGATATGATTTTTTTAGTGCAGGGATAATATCCTCTTCATCACCTACATGATCCTCTTCATCACCTACATGATCTTCTTCCTCATGGTGATCAATGAGCATCTCTTTAGTATCAATATTTCGAAAGTCTGCTCTTATTCCGCCTTGAAATTGAAGTTTGTCAAATTTTAAGTTTCCTAAACCAAAAACGCCAAAATCGGATGTGTTGGCATCTGGAATTAATACTTCTTCTCCATTATTTAGGTTGGATTGTGCCAATCCTTGTGAACCAATAATAAAATCAAAGCGGTCTTTATAGGTTGGCGAATACCATTTTAAATTATAGGTATATGTATTTAGTTTTAATCCTAATGCGTGATGATCAATGTCATCTTCAAACTCTTTTCGGTAGTTATTGGTATATCCTAAAGTCAAATTCAATTTTGAATTTCCCGTGAATACAATATTTTCAAAACTCACATTATGATTATCAATAGTCTGAAACGGAAGGTTGAAATCTTTTTTGGTTGATTGAGAATATTCAGCATCTTCAACTATACCATAATTATTTTTAAGAAAACTGTACCGTATATTCGCAATCCAATTTTTAGTATTAAATCCAAATGAACTTTTAATATTTTTTTCATCAAATCGTGTATTAAATACTCTTTTAAAAGATGGCACTTGATAATCTGCTCGAGTAGAATACGCCCCAAACAGATTAAATTTCAAATTGCCTTGATGAATTTTTAAGCCCATATTATTTATAGAACCAAATGTATTTGAAAGGAATTTTGTTTGAGCAAACCCATCAACCGTATTATGACTTGCAAACCGTTCATCAATAAAATAGAGCACACCACCCAAAGCGTCAGAACCATAAAGCAGTGACGCCGGTCCCTTTATTACTTCTACACTTTCAATTCCTACTTCTCCAACTCCCAAACCATGTTCGTCTCCCCATTGCTGATTTTCAATTCTAATACCTTGAGCATACGTAACAATTCTATTTCCTGATAACCCTCTAATGACAGGTTTTCCAATTCCTGCTCCTGTTGTGGTTTGTTCTACTCCAGGAATATTACTAATGGCTTCCGCTAATGTTGACGGTGATGTTTGTCGTAATTCGGTGATTATTTTATGCTCAATATTTACAATATTTTCTCCTTGCAATCTGCCCATTGGTGCAGAAACCACAAATTCTTCTAAATCTAAATGCCCTTGTTTCAGATAAAACATTTTTTCGTTTTCAATATTGAAATTTACGATTTCATCAATGATGTTGTACCCAACAAAACTTATTTGTAGATGAATATTATTTTGATTGAAATGCTCAATTTTGAAAATTCCATCTTTATCAGTGGTTGTTCCTGTTTTTAAATCCACAAAATACACTTGTGCATAATAAATAGGTTCTTTGCTTTCTTTATCTAAAACTATTCCTGTAAATGATTGGCTAAATACGGTGGAAAATAAAAAAAGTAAAAGTAAAGGTTTAATTGATTTTACCCGAGTCATTAATTTCTCTTTCTTGTTTTTTAATTATTATTTTTTATAGAATAATTTTGATTATTAACAAGTATAATAATGAAAAGTTCCAGGTTAAAGGAAGTGTTTGTATATTAATATTTCACCCCTCAATAATTTGGTTTTGTATAAGCCCAGTAGAAATTACTTAATTGAGAATACCTATAATCCCTTCTAAATATCGGATATAATCTTTTACTTTTCCTAGTAAATTTTCTAAATGAAATAATATCTATTTACTTGAAAAAATTTCAATAAATGAATACAGTTTGTAATTTTTAGTAGTGGATTTAAAAAACACTTAACAATCAATTTAGCTATTCGCTTATTGTTATAACTTTCAAATCAACGCTCTCACCCACTTTGCGTATAGCCAATGTTGTTTGTTTGGCTAATTTTAATTCATTTCAATTACCCAAATACCTCGTAATTCATTTTCCTTGTAACCAATCGCTTTATCTTTTGGATAGATGTTTTCTATTTTAGCTAATGTATTATAATCAATATCAATTTTAGGTGACCCATGGCACTGCATACACATTTTATTGGTTGTGATAGGATAATAACCAATTTTTTTATCATTTGTAGTTGACAGTTCTGGATTTACAGGTAAATTTTTTGCCATTAAGTTTTTTGACTTTTTTATATAGGCTAATTCTTGTGCATTAGCTTGATTGTTTGGATTTCTGTTTTTATCAGAAACTCTTTTTATTTTTGCATTTAAAGCAAGAGCCATGCTGTCTGTTAATGGAATAGCTTTAGTTGAACAAAATGATAGCGCATTTTCTGTTCCGTTCTTATTTATTGCTTGTAATAGATTTTTCCCTAAAACACTTTTAGTTTGCATAGCTATTCGTTGTCCTATTTCTAATGGAGTTTTGTTTTCATTTGTGCCTGTGCTATATTTTTGTTTTTCTTTATTATAGTGTTTTTCAAACCAACCTGGTTTTTCAAGCTCAGTATTGTATATATAAGCAGCTATTTTTGTTATTTCATCTTCGCTAAATCCCATCTTTGGCATTAAGTTGAATTTTTGAATAGCGTTGGGTATTTTAGAGTTCTCTTCCGAAGGATTATTTATGAATTTAATTAATTCTTTCGTAAACTCTGCTTGGGTAGTATTATAAGCAATATAGTGCTTCTTTATTGCTACCATAGGTGGTGCAATTCCATTACCAATAGAAGCATTTGGGCTATGACAAGAAAAACAACTTTTTTCGGTCAATGAAAAACCTTCTGCTAATTCGCTATTGTTAATTGTTTTTGTATCACCAACTTTTGGTATTATTTCTGTATGATTACAGCAAAAAATGGTAATCAATATAACTGTATTAATAATTAACTTATTCATATTTATAAAACTTTATTTCTTTTAGTTGATGTGAAATTTTTATTTCTAGCACGGCTCTGTCCCCTACGGCGGCTATGTGCTATAAACTTCAAAATTAGCATATTACCCAAATTACGTATAGCTTTTGTTAGGCCTTTTTGCTTTTACTGTTTGTCAAATAAATCTTCAAAGAATGTTACTTTCTTCCTATAATCTTCATTCATATTTTTATCAAAATAAACTATTTTAATTCTCTTTTGCTCTCCTTCAAGTAATTCAAATTCAGGAACATCTGTAAATCTAAATCGTGTTTTGTCAAGATTTTTGCCTGCTTGCAACACCATTGTTGTGTAATGTGGCTCTAATTCTCCATTAGGCATACAAACTATTCCCATAACAAGAATATCTAAATTATCTTTATCATAAAGGATTGTTACAAAGTAAGTTAAGCAAATTTTTTCTTTGTCTGTTCCTTTGTTATAAAATGTAGGTAGAGATGGTGTATAATCACGATCTTCTTCATTTGCATTACCTTTATTTACAATCATTCGTCCTTTATAACTATTCTGATTAGTTCCAACAAATATATTTTTAGTGTAGTCGCCAATATTAGTTTTTCCTGTAAGTGAAGCACTTACTGTTTTTAAATCTAAATGAATATAAGCATCTTGAACTTCAAAAAACAAATCTGCACCAACAGGACAAGAGTTTGGCTGTCCAATCCCTTTCCCATTTAGCAATGAATAAACAATCCTTTCTGCTCCTACTGCAAAATCTGAAATTCCTGACTTATACAGACCAATCCAGTCATCTTCAATGTCTTGTTTTGTCTTGAAACCATAAAGCAATTCATCTTCTGCAAATTTTAAGAAATGATAATATTTTTCAAGATACTTTTTCTCTAATTTTTCTATTTTCTTCAATTGTTCTATATCCATTTTTCTCCTTTAAGATTTCTGAATTATGATTATCTAAAAAACGTCTAATTTCGATTGCTATTTTATGTGCTAATAAAACAGGAACAGCATTTCCTATTTGTTTATACATATTCCCAATGCTACCTTTAAAAATAAAATCATCGGGAAATGTTTGAATAATTGCACACTCACGAACGGACATCCTTCTTTCTTTATTTGGGTGAATTTCAGGTCCGGTTGCTGTAATCGTATCACTTGGTCTATCCCAATTATTTATTCTTAAAGATTGTTCAAATTTAATCACTTTAAGTTCTAATTCTGTAACTGCTTTATCATATTTATCGTCAAACCCTAATATATTTTTTAATTCCCACCAATCTTTTGGATTAGGAATACTTCCTGAATTATTATCTTTCCGAAACCAATGACCTGCCGTGTGTGCATATCCAAAATGCTCATCAATTTTTTTTGTTGACCATCCACTTTTATTTCGCCAATATTTTAAATAATCACAAATCTCGTGTTGATTAACCTTGTGTTTTCTTCCCCAAAATTTATCAGCAACATTTGTTCGTGCATTGTGATTATATATTGTTTTATTATCTATATCAAAAGAACAGACTCTTGGTCTTTCTTCCGCTAAATGACCAACAACATCTTTGACTGAAACAAATGGTTTTAAATTATTATTATTATTATTATACAACGTATTTTCCTCTCCGTGAGTTTTTATAGGAAAAGGATTTTCAAGTCCTAGTCTATTTCCAATTATAACAACCCTTTCTCGATGTTGAGGAACGCCATATTCAGATGCTTTTATTAATTTGTAGTCAACCTTATAACCAAGTTCTCTAAAATCATTTAAAATCATTTCTATGACTTTCCCTTTTTGCATAGACAATAGACCTTTTACATTTTCTGCAAGGAAAAATTTTGGTTGTTTATCTCTAATTAATCTAATCATTTCAAGATACAAGAAGTTGCGTTCATCCTCCATACTACGTTTAGTATTAGCAACTGAAAATCCTTGACACGGAAAACCTCCAAGAAGAATATCAAAATTATCAGGAATTCCAGAACTCGCTATTTGTGTTATATCTCCATAAACAATATGGTTACCGATATTTGCCTTATAGGTTTCAACGGCTTCTTTAAAAAAATCATTCGCCCAAACAACCTCAAAGCCAGCTTGGATAAAACCTAAATCTAATCCTCCACAACCTGAAAATAAACTCGCTATTTTATATTTTCTATTCATAATTACAAAAATACCTATTTCTTCTTGAATTTGATTTCTTATTTTGTTTTAGTTATTAAATATCTTTTAACATTGATATTTCGTTCTTTTGCATAAAGCCTAACGACGGCGCTAAACGCAGTTCCTATTCGAGGGTGATAGAATTTGAGCTTGCTCAAAAGATAAAGAACCCGGAGAATAGGTACCAAATTGAATTTAGCAAAAGTTATGTGCCGTTAATTATTATCCTTATGTTATTAGAAAAAATGCCTTGTGGCAATAAACATTCTCAATTTGGTTTAGTGCCGTCGTTGATGTGCCTATTTTAAATACCGTGAGTGCAACGAAGGGATTTAAGTTCGCCACAAGGCGAATGGCACATCAACGGTAAATTGTATGAGTAGTGGCAGATTGCGTGGCTCTTACCTGTCAAACCGCTATGCAGTTTGAGCGGGCTATAAACCTTGAATTTAGTAGTTTCCCTGCCATTACTTATACAAAATGTTATGGGCAGGTTATATTTCTCCTATTTGAGATTCACTAAATTTACCTGTATTATTGTTATATTTTAACACCCAAGCAGGTTGCTCACCTTCAGTCAATATAACAGTAACATCTGCACAAGAAGCCAATTTAGCGATATAATCAAATAATTCCTGTTCCATTAAAGGAAGACCAGTTTCACCGAAAAGTATTGTTTTCCAGTCAGAATAATCTAAAAAAACTTTTTTCATTTATTTGAGTTTTAAATTTTCGCCATATTTGTTGACACGTCTGTTCCAAATATTTCAACTATTTTATCCTTAATTTTCTGCTCTTCATTTAATCTATTGTCATTAACAATAAATGTTGTGTTGCCAATTATGAAAAGTTCTTCCATTTCATTTGCTTGCCTGTCACTTGGTATTGAAATATTGGGATGATTAATTGTATGTGGACCTAATTTTAACTCCATAAAATATGAATTTGAACTTTCTGAAAGTTCATAGGTCGAAACAATAAGGGTTGCGTTTTCAGTTTGTCTTTGAACTGCAACCTTATAAAGATTTTCATTCTTCTTCATATTCTTATTTTTTTCTAAGGGTTACACGTTGTCCACCAATTGAAATAGTAAGGCTCTTACCGCTAACATATCCGATTTTCACCATTCCTGAATTGTCATACAGGTCATTACCATTAACAGTTCCGTTATCATATTGGGCATTTTGACTATCATATTCTGACCCAAAACCTGTTACTATCATTGTCTTTCCATACCAACTATCTTCACTGATGGTAATTTCAAGTTCAACAGAATTATCACTATAGGTATAAGTCCCATTAATGGTTTCTTCTACTTGAGTATTAGTAGATTTTGCGTTGTTAGACTTTTCGGAATTATTTCCGCAACCGCTTGCAATCAATAGAATTATTAATGCAAATACTGAATAAATATTTTTCATAAGATTTAATTTTAATTGATTTTTGAAATATTGATTACTGGCTCGTTTTTGCCAATGCACTTACCTTTTTTGTCTGATTTGTTAATCTCAAAAATATAAGTGGGCGAAGAACCTTGACCATCACTCAATGATATTTCCACTTTTATTAAATCCGATTCATCACTTATAATCTTGTATGAACCATCATAGTAATACCGTTGATTGTCTTCTAAATTAGTTTGCTGAAGACTCGCGACATTATTTTCTTTCAATAAGAATTTAAAATCACTCGAAGGTACAGGTACTTTATTTCCTGCAATTATCATGTCATCACCATATTGATTCTTCATGAAATATGATTCTTGAATTCCTTGATAATTTCCAAGAAAATCATCTGATAACTCTATTTTTTGCTTTGGTTGTATTTCTTCCTTTTTTGATTTTGGGTTTTTATTGTTTTCAGAATTACAACCGGTTAGAATGAATATTGCTAAAAATAATAAGGTTAGGTAATGTGTTATATTTCTCATTTGTTACTCCTTTTAATGTGTCCTACTCATTTGGCTTTTCGGTGCCGCCCCGTTTTAAATGGTTTCTGGTCTCCATATTTTTTATTTACATTCATTACGAACTTTCAAGAACTATCAATATAATCCTTTGGAGGTTCACGTGTCTGTCTGCTATGTCTTTTTCTTAACTTGCCCATAACGGTGGCGGTATGAAAAGTTGCCGATTGCGGGCGATTTCCTGTCAAGATACG
>JACKQG010000989.1_pt1 | contig 40032 bp, 37 predicted proteins | sample 8237621 | NCBI WGS metagenome assembly JACKQG01 (sample SAMN15677084, study PRJNA649215) | marine metagenome | biome: marine; feature: Black Sea; material: saline water; isolation source: suspended particulate matter (SPM) from the Black Sea western gyre | collected 2013-06-09/2013-06-10 | depth... | reverse complement strand
TTATCATGAACACAAAACACACTCCGAAGGTCCCGACAAAATCAAATGGATTCAATCGCCGCGCATTTCTAGCCACGGCAACGCTGGGGGGTTTGGGATGTGCTGCCATTGCCAAGAAGGGCACTCCACGCGACTGAACCGGCAAGAACCCCACCCGCTATCCCGAGCCCGACGTGGTCGTGCTCGACAAGCGGTTTGCCAAGTACAAGATCGGCAACTCGCCCATCCTGCGACTGTACACCAGCCCCAAGATGCTCTGGGCCGAGGGACCGGCATGGAATGGCGTGGGCAAATATCTGCTCTGGAGCGACATCCCCAACAACCACCAGTTGCGCTGGCTGGAAGAGGACGGGCACGTGAGCATCTTCCGCCACCCCAGCGGCAATAGCAACGGCAACACATTTGACTTCACCGGCCGGCAAATTTCCTGCGAACACGGCAACCGCCGCGTGGTGCGCTACGAGTACAACGGCAAAATCACGGTGCTCGCCGACCAGTTCGGCGGCAAGCAATTCAACGCGCCGAACGATGCCGTGGTGCATCCGGAAGACGGCGCCATTTGGTTCACCGACCCCGGCTACGGCAGCCTCATGAACTACGAGGGCCACCGCGCCAACACTGGCAGCGTGCAGCCGATACAAAAAGAGGCGGTTTATCGTATCGACGCCAGGACCAAAAAAGTCACCAAGCTCACCGAGGATATTTTCAAGCCCAACGGACTTTGCTTCAGCCCGGATTACAAGAAACTGTACGTCGCCGACACCGGTTCCTCGCACTACCCCGCCGCACCCAAGAACATCAAGGTGTGGGACATCGTCGACGGCGTGAGCCTGAAGAACGGCCGGGAGTTTGCCAGCATGAAGCTCGAGATGGAAGAGACCGGCAAGGACGGCAAGGTGACGAAGATCACCAAGGCCGGCATGGCCGACGGCATTCGCTGCGACACCGACGGCAACATCTGGGCCAGCGCCGGCTGGGTGGGGGACGGCTACGACGGCGTGCACATCTTCGAGCCCAAGGAAGGTAAACGCATCGGCCAAATCCTACTCCCCGAAATCTGCAGCAACGTCTGCTTCGGCGGCACCAAGCGCAACCGCCTCTTCATGACCGGCAGCCAGTCATTGTACGCCGTCTACGTCGAGACTCAGGGCGCGCATATTTCGTGAGGAATGGGCCCAAGCCGCCCAAGCCGGCTCAACGTAGCTGTCGGAATCCTCCGTGGATGCCGGGGCAACCGGTTCCTCCTTCACTTTACGACAAAGCCCGCTCCTGCCAAGGAGTAAGCGGATGTTTTCCCAGGCTCGACTCAGCGCGCCGGGACAGCGCCCCCAACGAGCAATTGCCCGACCAGATCCCCAAGGGCCCGTAAGCCGCGCGGGATAAAAATAAAAGCACCCTAGGCCGGCCCACCGTCCCGGATTTTTTGGTAGCCGAAATTGTGGAGGGACGAGCCCGCGAGTCCGTGGCTGTCACTGGCACGCTCGGACACCCCGCCCTACCTTGGGCCACTTTCGCACTGGAGGGACGAGCCCGCGAGTCCGGGCCGGCCATGACGCGCTCGGACACCCCGCCCTACCTTGGGGCACATTCGCACTGGAGGGACGAGCCTGCGAGTCCGTGGCTGTCATTGGCGCAAGCGGACTCGCAGGCTCGTCCCTCCATTTGCTTCGCGGCCCCGGTGGTTTGGCGGGAGCTGCGCCGAAGGACGTGGGGGCAATCCCAAAGGCTCGCTGCGCTCGCCTTGAAGGATTGAGGTTCAAGCACTAAGGTTCAAGGGGTCAAGGCGTTAAGGTAACAGAAGCCAAACCACCCGCCTCACTCACCCACCAACACACACCGAAAGCCGAAGGCGGCGACGCGAAAATCGGGCGTGGGGAAGATGAAGCGGTAGGACGACAACAGGGAGGCGGGACTGCCGTCGCTCCAAGACGCACCGCGCAACACCCGGGATGTGTTTGCTGCAGGGTCATACCTGTCTTCGCACCATTCCCACACGTTGCCTCCCATATCGTGTAGGCCGTGTGTGTTGGCGGCAAAGCTGCCCACGGGTGAGGTGTAGTCATAGCTGTCCACGTTCAATCCTCCAGAATAATTCCCCGCCCCCTTCGGCGGTGGCCACTCATTGCCCCACGGGTACACGCCCTTGATGCCCATTTGTTTTTCCCTAGGCGAGTTGCCCGTCTCCCGCCCCAAACCCACGGCGGTGCTCCACTCCGCATCTGTCGGCAATCGATAGCGTTGGCTGGCGGTGATCTTTCCTTCCGCCAATTCCTTCTTCGTCAACCACTCACAAAACGCCACTGCATCATTCCAGCTCACATTCACCACCGGGTACGTGTCCGCCTGCTTAAACACGGGCTTCTTCCAACTCCCATCCACCCCCGCATTCGCCGCCGCATACGCCGCGTAATCCTTCACTCGCGTTTCCCAAATGCAAAACGATACTTCCGTCCCCGGCACCGGCACAAACTTCATGCCCAAGGTGTTGGTGAAAGGCTTGGGAGGGGTTGGCTTGGTAGTTCCACACCCCGCCAACGCCATCGCTGCTATAAATAGAAAAGCCAGTTGCTTCATCCGCCGAATCTATATTTATCCAGCCTTTTTGACAAGGGGCCACGGGACGGATTTTGGAGTGCGCCGGCAGAGCGGAGCGGCGACGGCGCTTTGGGGCGCTTGGGATCTTACGAAAGCGGTGTCGCCGCTCCGCTCTGCCACCGCACTCCATATCAGCCGGGGTATGCCTTCAGCTCAGGCGGAGGCGCAGAGACGCGGTGAGGAATTCCCCCCTCCGGGTCTCCGCGACTCGGCGTGAGGCTATTTCAAATCCGCTGTGGTTTTTTCCAAAAGCCGCCGGATGTAATTTCCCATTCGCGGCGGGACGACTTTGGCTTGGCGGGGGAGCTTGGCAATGGCGTCGGTGTAGGGCTTGGCCTTGGCGTCGGTGTGGTCCAGCGCGTTGAGGGCGAGCATGGCGGTGTAGATGGAGTGCTGTTCGCCGTTGGCCAGTTGCAGGAGTTTTTCCATGGCGAGGGTGGCGTCTTTGCCTTGGCCGTGGCGGGCGAGGGCCTCGGCGGCGATGGCGGCTACGGCGGGGGCTTGGTCGTTCAGGGCTTGGCGGAGGTAGGCGCTGGCTTTGGCGACGGCGGGTTTGCCGCGCATGAGCAGGCCCATGGCGCCCCAATAACGGACGGCGCTGTCCTTGGCATCAAGGAGCAGGATGAGTTGGCCGACGGTGCCGCCACGGGAGGCGAGGTCGGCGGCGCGGTAGATGCTGGCCATGGGGTAGGCCTTGTTGTCGTGGCCCATGGTGTAGGGGGCGCGGTCGCCGGCGCGGGAATGAATTTGTGCCTCGGGCAGAAAGCCGATGTCGCGGATGGCGAGGGTGTGCTCGGCGTGGGCGGTGCGCAGGCGCTCGAGGGTGGCGGCGTGTTTCTCGGAGCTGGCGAGGTTGTTCACTTCGTCGGGGTCGGCTTGGAGGTCGTAGAGTTCCTCGGCGGGTTTGGTTTTCCAAAAGTGCGACTGGGCGGCGTTGAGTTTGTCGGCGTGATACAGGTCGTGCCACTTGCGCGTGGTGGGGGTGATGAACATATATGCGACGTGTTGGCCGTAGATTTTGTGCGGCATGTAGTTTCGGATGTAAATGTAGCGCTGGTCGCGCACGGTGCGGACCATGTCGTAGCGCTCGTCCATGCGCCCGCGGAAGCCGTAGATGAAGGGCTGCGGCGCGGCGGCGTGTTGGCCGAGGAAGGCGTGGCCTTGCAGGTGCGCGGGTGGCTTGATGCTGGCGAGGCTGAGGAGCGTGGGGGCGAAATCAATGAATCCGACGAGGCGATCGGTTTCGCCGCCGGCGCGGTAATCTTTCGGCGCGAGGTGTTTCCACTTCTCGGGGATGTGCACGATGAGCGGCACGTGGAGGCCACTGTTGTAGGGCCAGCGTTTGCTGCGCGGCATGCCGGAGCCGTGGTCGCCGTAGTAAAAGACAATCGTGTCCTCGGCGAGACCGGCGTCGGCAATCTCCTTGAGGTTCGCGCCGGCACGGGCGTCCATCATCGTGAGCCGGTCGTAGTACTGCGCCCAGTCCTTGCGCACCTCGGGCGTGTCGGGATGATACGCGGGGATGCGCACCTTCTTTGGATCATGGATGCGATCTTTGGGATTGATGTTGTTGCGAATCTGGCTCTCGTGACTGATGGTGTGGTTGAAGATGGCAAAGAACGGCTGGTCCTTCGGGCGGTTCTTCCAGTGCGCCTTGCGGCCGCCGGCATCCCAAACCTGCCCGGGCTTCGCGAGATTGTAATCCTCCTTCGAGTTGTTCGTGCAATAGTAGCCCGCCTCGCGCAGATACTGCGGGTACATCTTGAAACCCGCCGGCAGCTTCGTGTAACTGCGCATATGCTCCGCCCCCGTGCTTGGCGGATACAACCCACTGATGAGCGTCGTCCGCGCCGGCGCGCACACCGGCGCCGTCGACCAAGCATTCAAATAAATCATCCCCCTCCCCGCCAAGGCATCCAACTCCGGCGTCTTCGCATAGTCATCTCCATAACAACCCAAATGCGGCCCATTATCCTCCGAAGTAATCCAAAGAATATTCGGCAACTTCTGTCCCGCCAAAGCCTGAACCGCCAAGACGCCAAGCCACCAAGAAATAAAAATAAATCGAAAATTTCGCATCCGCCAATCACGACAAACCAAACCCAATCCGTCAACCCCATCTTTTTTGAAGACAAGATCAGGAAAGACTCGAAAAAAGATGGGTAAGATACTCGGGACGCATCCTCCCCCAAATATATCCTGAAGATCGTAATTATGTGAGTTCAAAAAAAACCGTCGACGTATATGTCGACGGAATGGAAGATCGAAGAGAAAATGTGGCCGTTATTTATTGCCGGAAGCCTTGTCCTGACGATTGCCGATGGCGCCACCGAGGACGGCTCCGCCTAGGGCACCGATGGCGGCTCCTTCGGCGGTTTTGCCGCCTTTGTTGTGGCCGATGACGCCGCCAATAATGCCGCCCAGCACGCCGCCGGTGGCAGCGCCGCGTTCGGTGTTGTTCATTGGGCCGGCGCAGCCGATGAGCATTGTTGAGGCGAGAGAGAGGGCGAGCATTGATGGGACGAGTTTGTTTTTCATAATATTGCTTCTATTTAAGGGTTAAAACACCAGCGCGCACGGCGTCATATCATACGCATACATACAAGATAATGCGTATACGTAATTTGTCAAGGGGGGATTTGAATTATTTTCGGGGACGGTGGTGGGGGCTAGGGATTGGGAATTGGGAATTGGGAATTGAAAATTGGTTCATCGGAGGCCATCGGCCGTCGCTACAGAGATGTCATTTTTTGGGCGGCTTTTAATAACTTCGTCTTTGCGCTTTGCCGATGGGGTGGCTTGATGGGGCGATGCGATTGGCTTGGGTGTTTGGATTGGTAGTGGGGGCGATGACGGTTGGCTCATCGTCCGCTGCGCTGGTTCCGGGCAAGCACGCTTGGGCGCGAGATGGGGCGTATGTTTACCGCGTGCGGGTGGATTCGCAGGAGGCGAAGTATTTGCCGAGTTTGCGGGGGGAGGTGGTTTATCTCTGTCGCGCGGCGAATCCGCACGGGTTTACGTTGCGGTGCCATAATTTTCTGATGTTGCAGCGGCATTCGAATGAGGGGCGGCGTTTCCCTCCGTTTGGGGTGTTTCAGTTGGGCTGGAAATTTTTTGATGGCGGCAGTGTAGGGCGTGTGCCCCGTGCGCCGGTGGATGTGGTTTTTGATACGCGCGGCAAACGGCTGGTGCGCGCGGGTGCGCCGGCGCGGGATTTTGATTTAACGGATCCTTCGCTGTTGGTGGTGCATCGGCTGGCGCCGAAGGGTACGAACGAATGGACCGTCACCGAGCAAGTGCGGCTGATGCACGAGCAACGGTTTGTGCGGACGGGCGAGGAAGGGTTTGTGCGCATCCAAAAAACACCGCTCATCGGGACGCTGCAAATTAAATATCAACGCGAAGCGCAGACGCTTGCGCAGTCGCTGACTTTGGAAACCCCGAACACGCCCGGGCAACCCCGCGTTCGGCTCACGGGCAAGGGCACCACCACCTTCAGCGCCTTTGGAATTCCGGTTAAATATTTATGGGAAGGAATACTCATCGATTACAATGGGGAAACTGAACGCACGGTCCCGGTCAACATTCGTTACGAATTGCTTACCGGCGCCGAACGTGAAAAGGCGTTGCGCCCGGCCGCACCGGCCATGCGTGTGGAGCGGCGGCCGCTTGATGAAGGCGAGCTGCCTGATATTTTGAACAATCTTTCGCAGCGTATGACGTTTCGGCGTGTGCTGGCGGTGATGCGTTTGGCAGCGGCCGAGCCAGACAGCAATCCAGCCAAACGCGCCAAAGTGGCAAAGGGATTGGCAGCGGCATTGCGTGACCCGGATCCGTTTCTACGAGCCGATGCCGCGAGGGCGTTGGCCAACTGGGGCGATGCCGCCAGCGTGCCGCCGCTGATTGCCGCGTTGAAGGATTCGCAACTCACTGCGCGGTGGGCGGCCATCGATGCGCTGGGTTCATTGCGGGATGCCCGGGCCATTGCGCCGTTGGTGGCGCATTTGGACACTACTCGTGAATTGGCTGCCACGGCCAATGCCCTTGCCCATCTCGGGGCGCGTCATCCTGATGCCGAACGGGCAATTGCGCCTTTGCTTCAAAGCGAACAATCGATTGTGCGTCTGGAAGTGTGCCGGTTGTTATCCGTATTTGGCACCACGCGCAGTGCCTCCGCGCTCACCAAAGCTAAATCGGATACCGACGCGGCAGTGGCCAAAGCTGCGGCCTCGACTTTGGAAATAATCCGTCAGCGCAATTCCGGTAAACTGAAATAAACCGTATGACCTGGACGTTGCGCCCCTATCAATCCGCCGCCCGCGGGCGCGGCCTTGGCCGTGCCCTCATTGAACACGCGCTGGAATATTTCCGAAACGAAAAACTGGCTTACGCTGTCATCGAGACGATGGAAACCTATCCCATCGGCCAAACGCTTTATCCCGCCGCCGGCTTTCAGGAAATTGCCCGGCAAGTGCACTACGCGCAGCGGATTATTTAGCGGCCTTCTTTTCCGGCAATCGCCGAATGCGCGCGTTGCGGATGACGCCGTAGCTTTGAAACGTGGCGAAGCCGAGGGGGGCGGAGAGTTCGATTTCGCCCGCTCGCATTTCCACAACTTTATCCTGGATGGATTCGTCGATGATTTGGGCTTCGCCGGGAAAATAAATCGTGTCGCGGGCCGGGATGTTTTTATCGAGATTGGGATTGAGCGCGCGCAGAGTGGCTTCGGCGTCTTTGGCGCTGAGGGTTTGGCCGGTGGCGGCGGCTTCGGTTTGGTACGCCTTTACAATGCTGGCCACGGTTGCGTTGAGGGGGATGGGATGTTCCTTGGGCGTCATCCACACGCTAAGGTTTTCCGGCGTGACGCGCAGACGAAACGTGTACCACTGATCCTGATTGTATTTTAGATAAACCGTGGTGTCATTCTCGGAGGCGTCCATGCTGTTGATACTGGAGATGCCGGTGACCGCGCCGCCCCAACCGCCGGTGACGAATGAGGCGTGCTTGTCTCCCACGGGGAATGTGAGCAGCCCAAAGAAATCGCTGCCGTTCACGCGCTTGGCTTGGTAGCTGATTTCATAATTCGTTTTGGGTAGCACGGTGACATTAGTGAAGGTGACGCCCGTGATGACGAGGCCGTTCTCGATATGCAGTTCGCCGTTTTCCGCTTTCACATTGCCGCGTCCGGCGTAGTCGGTTTCCTTCCAACCGGTGAGGTCGGTGCCATTGAAGAGCGCTGCCCATGGAGAAGGTTGGGTGGTTGCCTGCGGCAATTGTGCCAGTGAGTGGGTGTCTTGTATGAAAAAGTTTAGGTTTTCATACTGCTGCGCGGCGCCGTCGCGTTGGTTCTGCTGAAATTCCGTGCAGCCGATAGCGATCAGCACGAGGGTGAGGGTCGGCAAAGATAGAAAGAGCTTCATAGCCGAATTTTATCGCGCTTGCGTTCGGCAGGCAATGGCAGAATTTTCCGCTTAAATGGGGGTAGTCCTTGTATTAAAGGCTCTGCTAGGGCATACTCCTCACCCCCCCCTTGAAATCAACAAAAGGATCTATGCCAAAATACCGAGTGAACACCCGAAATGATCTGCCACGTGTTGGTGAAATGCTGGGGCTGAGCCGCGAGCAAGTAGCTGATATGCAGGCAGTCAGCGCCGTGTTGCCATTCAAGGTGAACGACTATGTGCTCGAAGAGCTTATTGATCGCGATGACCTTCCGCACGATCCGATTTTCCAGCTCACCTTTCCGCAGCGCGGGATGTTGGCCGATGGCGATTTCCAACGTATGCGCGATCTTGTGACACGCGGCGCGAGCGATGCCGAGCTGCGATTGGCGGCAGATGAAATCCGCGCCACACTCAATCCACATCCCGCCGGGCAGATGGAACTCAACAAGCCCCACTTCGGTGGCGAGCTTCTCGAAGGCATGCAGCACAAGTACAACGAGACCGTCCTATTCTTCCCCACCCAAGGCCAAACCTGCCACGCCTATTGCACGTACTGCTTTCGCTGGGCGCAATTTATTGGCGATGGTGATTGAAAATTTGCCAGCAAGGAAGCGGGCCAGCTCGTGCAGTACGTGAGCGACAACCCGGAACTTAGCAGCGTCCTCATCACCGGCGGCGATCCGATGGTGATGAAAACAAAATTCCTTCGCAAATACATCGAGCCGCTGCTCGCCATCCCGCATCTCAATAGCATCCGCATCGGCACCAAAGCGCTCGCCTATTGGCCGTATCGTTTTACCGAGGGCGAGGATGCCGACGATTTTATGCGGCTTATCGGCGAAGTCCGCGCTGCGGGCAAACATTTTGCGCTCATGGCCCACAGCAGTCATCCCGTGGAGCTCTCCACCACTGCGGCCGAGGCGGCCGTGCGGCGGGTGAGTGATGCCGGCGCGGTGGTGCGCTGCCAAGCACCGCTCATCAAACACGTGAATGATCATCAGGATGTTTGGGCCGCGCTGTGGCGCAAACAAGTTTCACTCGGCGCGGTGCCCTATTATATGTTTGTGGAACGCGACACGGGCCCGAAGAATTATTTCGAAGTGCCCCTCGCCCGTGCGCACAATATTTTCACACGCGCCTATCGCCAAGTGAGCGGCCTCGCCCGCACCGTACGCGGCCCGAGCATGAGCTGCACGCCGGGCAAAGTGTTGGTGGACGGCCTCGCCAGAATCCACGGCGATCGCGTCTTCGTGCTCAAATTCATCCAAGGCCGCGATTCCGACTGGGCGAATCAGGTTTTCTTCGCGAAATTCGATCCCCAAGCCACGTGGCTCGATGATTTGGAACCGGCGTTTGGCGATGAACAATTCTTTTTTGAATCTGACAAATTGGATGTGAAAGATTTGCAAATTTTCGAATGACGAATAATTGATGAAATTCACCATTCTCTTTTTGAGTGGTGCGCTTGCGGTCACCGCCGCCATTCCTGATTTTAAAATCACTCCGGTGCCTGGCGGTAAGTACACCCCCTTTCAAAAAGTTTTCAACCAACACATCAATGTCTTTGGCGTGCGCGTATTCGGCACGGCTAAAACGCCACCGGCCAAGCTCCGCCACATCGCCATCGTACTGGCGGAATATTTGGACAATGATGAAAACGGCAAGCCGGACAATCCCGCCGTGGTGGGCGAGCTGCTGAAGCGCAATGCGTTTATGGCCGTGGTTGAGAATGAGCGTGCGATGGAGCGGCTGGACGGTGAAGCGTTTGAACGCGCGGGCTTTCGCGCCGGTCAAGGACAGTTCGCCACGGAAACGCTCCCCGGCGGTGGGCGCTTTGATGCCACGTTGGAAGAGGTGCTGCATCTCATTACGCATGAGGGTTACGCAAATGCTTACCCGAAAGTTTTTGGCGAACGGCCCGGCACGGAGTTGGCCAAGTGCCTCGACCGCGCGCGCGGCGGACATTTCCGGCGTGTGCCCCGCCGGTATCCGAAGGGCGCGTGGTTCACGTACGACGATCGCACGTGTGATTATGGCTGCCAATGCGCGGAGTATCTTTATTGGGCAGTGACCTCGGCACTCGGCGCGCAGTCAGCGCAGCCTCGGCGTGAGGAAATTTCCCACGAGTGGAAACTGCACAGCCGGGAACTCGTCCGCACGCGCGACCCGCACATTTTCAAGCTCATCACGGATGCGAAATACAAACTGCCCTCGCGTTTGCCGGACGGGAAGTATCGCGGGCATTAAATTTCACAAAGGCAAATCGCCCGGTTGTCTCGTTGCCATTCCTTCTTTGAAATGCTTGCGGCAAACGGAGACGTAGCGTTCGTTGCCGCCGATTTCCACTTGGGTTCCTTCGCGCAGGACGGTTCCGTCGGGGTTGGTGCGTAACACCATCGTGGCTTTGCGGCCACAGTGGCAGATGGTTTTGATTTCCACCAACTTATCGGCCCACGCGAGGAGGTGTTGACTGCCCTCGAACAGGTTGCCCTGAAAATCGGTGCGCAATCCGTAGGCGAGCACGGGCACGCTCAGTTCATCGGCAATTTCGCCAAGCTGAAAAACCTGCGCGCGCGAAAGGAACTGCGCTTCATCGACGAGCACGCAATTCACCGGCTCGGCCAAATTGCGCACGATGGCGTGTAAATCATCGGCGGGGGAAAAGGCGTGCGCCTCGGCGTCGAGCCCGATGCGCGAGGTGACGCGGCCGACGGTGGCACGGGTATCCAGCTGCGGCGTGAAGAGCCACGGGCGCATCCCGCGCTCGCGGTAGTTGTGCGCCGATTGAAGCAGGGTGGCGGATTTCCCCGCGTTCATCGACGAGTAATAAAAAAACAGTTTGGCCACCGTTATTTTTTCGACGCGGCCAACTTCTCGGCAATCGCTCGCGCGACGTCTTTGCCGAGCACGCGCGAACCTTCTTTGGTGTAATGCACGTTGGCCGGCAGCATCAGTTCTTTCATGCGCGATTTGCTCATCGTAAACAGGTCGTGCGTGGGGATGCCGTGCTTTTTCATCACGCGCGCGGCGGCGGTGTTGTACTTCACCGAGTCGCCCACGTAACGCCCCTTCGCGCCGGTCGGCACGGGCGTGGTGTTGCGCCAAATCAATTTCGCGCCCGTCTTTTTCAAACGCGCGACCAGCGTTTCAAGATTTTTCTCATACGCTGCGAGGGGCACTTGCGGTTTGCCGCCTTTATCTTTGGGAAACAAATTCTGCCCTTGAGGTCCCATATATTTGAGGTCGTGCAGGCCCCAGTTGAAATGGATCACGTCCCATTTGCCTTCGCCGAGCCACGCGTCGATGCTCGCGATGCCTCTGGTGGTCGGGCCGCCGTTGGTCGGGATGCGATGCAGGTTAGCTTTGCCCTTCAAAAACTCCCGCGTCGGCAGCGTGTATCCAATCGAAATCGAATCGCCAATCAACAACACGCGCGGCAGCTTTGGGTCATCCTTCACCGGCGCGAAAATAGGATTGGGTTTGCGCTTGGGTTTCTTCGCCTGGGCTTGGAGATTCGAAGTGGCGAGCATAGTAGCAATGAGTAGGATGGTGGTTCGCATGCCGTGAAAATAACGGGAAATCACCTAAGTTCCAAGGCCCAATGACGAAGATTGGGCTTTGGAATGTGGGCATTTTTCGGGTAGGGCGGTTTGCCCCAAACCGCCGTGGTGCGCTCGGAGAGCACGCCCTACCGATGGTTGAAGGTGACGCAGTCGGTGTATTTGAGTTTGCCGCCGAAGATGTCCAGAGCGCTGCCGATAGTTAAATGGACGCGGCCTCCGCTGGCGGTTTGCACGGCATCGAGATCAGCAAGGGCGTTGGCGCCGCCGGCGTAGGTGACGGGGAGGGGCGAACCGGCGGCGAGAGTTTGCACGAGGGCGAGGTCGATGCCGGTTTGTTGGCCTTCGACATCGACGGCGTGCACGAGGAATTCGGCGCAGCTGGCGGCGAGGGTTTTCATCGTAGCTTCGTTGACAGGCAGTTCGGTGAAGGATTGCCAGCGATTGGTGACAACCCAATATTGGTCATCGCGTTGACGGCAGGAGAGGTCGAGCACGAGGCGTTCGCGGCCAATTGATTTTACGAGTGCGGCAAGGCGTTCGGCATCGAGGCGGCCTTCGCGAAAAACCCACGAGGTGACGATGACGTGCGATGCGCCGGCATCGAGCCATTGGGCGGCGTTATCGCCCGTCACGCCGCCGCCGAGTTGGAGGCCGCCGGGGAACGCGGCAAGGGCTTCGCGCGCGGCGGTTTTATTGCCGGGGCCAAGCTGGATGACGTGGCCACCGCGCAGGTCGTCCTTGCGATACAGTTCGGCGTACCAGGAAGCGGGGCGGTCAGAAACATAGTTGGTCTGCGGCCCTCCCGCAGAATCGGAAAGCGTGCCGCCGACAATTTGTTTCACCCGGCCTTCGTGCAGATCAATGCAGGGTCGGAACACAGCGCGAAGGTAAGGGGTCGGGAGCCGAGGGTCGAGAGTCGAGTGGGTTGGCAATCTTAATTCGTTTGACGCCTCACGCCTCCACCGAGGCGCTGTATTCCAGCTCGGGCAGGGGTTCGCCGGCGCTGAGGCAGGCGACGATCCATGTGTCCTGCGCCTCCATCACATCGGCCAGCGCTTCCTCGGGGGTATCGCCCTGGCCGACGCAGTGTTTGAGGTCGGGGATCTCGGCGATAAAGCAATCTTCCTCGGCACTCCAGAAAATGTTGATGTGATAATGCGGTGTGTTCATAGCGCAATGAAGGCAACCTACGCCACAAATGTCCGTTCGTCAAATGGAGTTGCGCAGGTTGTGAAAAAGAAAGGATTGAGCTGATAATTTTAATGAACCACGATTCCAGAGGAGGTGAATATGAAGGTTTTCACATTGTTTATGGGGCTACTTTGCGCAGCGGGATGCAGCACGGTGAATCAAGCTGCCAACTCATCCCGAAAAAAAGAACCAAACCAAGTGATGGTGGAGGCAAAGTTTTTGGAGGACGGGGTCTTATTGGCCGCGCCGCGTACGCTGACGGTCAGCGGCGAGGAAGCGACTATCGAGATCAGCCAAATGGCCAAGGTGCCCGGGCAAATTGATCCAGTGAAAATGGGAACGGTGTTGACTATTTTGCCGGAGATTCGAGCCGGAATAATTGCCTTCCGAGGATCATGCTCGGTGAATCGATCTGCCGGTCGAAGCAATCGATTAAGTCTCAAGACAGCGACTTTTCATTCCCGCGAAGCTTTTTTTGAAGGGACAGCCAGCTCCGGAGAAATAAAACAGGTGGAGATTTATCATCCCAACGGCGGACGATTGACCGTGACGTTGAAATTTACCGTGACGGTAAATTTGAAGCAGCAAATGAGTTTGCGCTAATCACAATAAGGGGCGCCACGTCAGGCTCGACACTTCCACGGGGCGACCGCTATAAACGGTCGTCTCTTTTTTTGAAATTACGTGATGAAACGCAATGGAATTTTAGCGGCGGGGAATTGGATCGTCGATCAGGTGAAGATGGTGGATGTGTTTCCGCAACGGGAAACGCTGGCTAACATTTTGCGCCAAAGCCAGGGCTCGGGCGGGTCGCCCTATAATTTGCTGGTGAACCTCGCCAAGCTGGGTGCGAAGATTCCGCTCAGCGCGGCCGGGCTCGTGGGTAAGGATGACCTCGGCAAATACATTCTCGCCGATCTCAAACACCACAAGATTGACGCCCAACAAATCCAAATCACCGACCGCACGCCCACGTCGTACACCGATGTGATGACGGAAGTGGACACGGGGCGGCGCACATTTTTTCACTGTCGCGGTGCCAATGCGCTTTGGAATGGCAAGGGGTTGGACTTCAAAAAATCGAAGGCCAAAATTTTCCACATTGGTTATTTGCTGTTGCTCGATGCGATGGATGCTCCCGATAAAAAATATGGCACCCGCGCCGCCGCCCTCTGCGCCAAAGCCCAGCGTGCGGGGCTGAAAACGAGCATTGATTGTGTGAGCGAAGACAGCGATCGCTTTGCAAAAATTGTTTCGCCCACGCTGCCGTTTGTTGACTACTGCATCCTCAACGAATTCGAGGCGGGCAAGACTACCGGCTTTACCATCCGCCGCAGTGACGGCACGCTGGACACCGTGGCATTGCGGCACGCCGCCGGCGCGTTGCTGCAGCTCGGCGTAAAAGAACTCGTGTGTGTGCATTTCCCGGAAGGCGGTTTTGCCCGCACGCGAGGCGGCGCGGATCACTGGCAGTCGTCGCTGAAGCTGCCGCAAAAATACATCCAAGGCGCCGCCGGCGCGGGCGATGCGTTTTGCACCGGAATGTTATTGGGCATTCACGAAGGCTGGGAAATTCAGCGTAGCTTATTCACCGCCGTCTGCGCTGCCGCCGCCAACCTTAGTGATCCGACGTGCACCGGCGGAATGAAACGCCTCAACACCGTGTTGGCGCTGGCCAAGAAATATAAACCGCGAGCAGCGATTGGGGGTTGATACCCCAACTAAGCCCGCTCGAGGTATTTCTGGTTCTTCACGTCGATCTTGATTTTTTCGCCGGTCTTGATGAAGAGGGGCACCTGGATGATCACGCCGGTTTCAAGGGTGACGGGCTTTTGCACGTTGCTTGCTGAATCGCCTCTCACGCCATCGGGCGCATCGCTAACGGTGAGCACCACGTTGGGCGGCAGCTCCACCATCGCGAGATTGCCGTCCACGTAAGTGGCGGTGAGCGGCGTGTTCTCGGTCATAAAATCCTTCACCTCGGCCATCAACTCGGCGCGCACGTTTTCCTGTTCGTAGGTTTCGGGATCCACCAGCACAAAATCTTCGCCCTCCATATAGCTGAACTCCAGTTTGCGAGAGGTCATCGGCACAATCTCGACATTCTCCGATGAGTTGAAACGGTTGTCGGACGATTTGCCCGTACTCAAGTTGCGCAGCTTGGCTTGGATGTAAGCGGGGCCTTTGCCGGGTTTTACGTGGCCGGTGTCCATGACAACGCAAATTGCGCCGTTAAATTTGATCGCGTTGCCGCGCCGGAGGTCATTTGCAATAGCCATAATAAATTTTAGGGTTCAAAAACGGGTCGGGAAAGTAGCCGAGCGAGGGCCGAATGCAAGCTTGAATGCAAGCGGGTTAGGGTGCAAGGGAATCGGGCTGCTCGAAACGGATGACTGTTTCGCCGGTACGAGCGAGGCCAAGTTTTTCGCGCGCGTACCGCTCCACGGTTTCCGGATCGTTGCGAAGTGCGTCGATCTGGATTTTTATTTGGCGGGCCGTATCCTCTTCGGTGGTGACTTCCTGCTCTAGTCGCAGGATTTCCGAACGCATGCGTTCGTTTTGTTTGATAAGCGGAAGATACCACACCGCCACTGCAAGCAATGCGGCAACGACGAATAGAAACACCACCGCCTTTGTGAGCTTGCCCCAAATTCCAGTATCGATCCTCCGTTCGCTCATGCGAAAGAGGGATTATTAACAGGAGAAAGTGAGTAAATCAAGGTTATTCACCGGCAGGGAATAAGCTGGGAAATGTTTTTTGGACCGACAGGGCGATTCAAATCAATCCGGCTTCGGCGCTTGGGGCTCAGGAGCGGGAACGGGCTTTGGTGCGGGCACGCGTTGCGCTTGCCATTGTTCGGTGAGTTTTTTGGACTTCGCCAATTGCGCGGGTGAAAGTTTGGTGGCAAGTTCTGTGTGTGCCACTTGGGCGTCGGCATCGCCTTGGGCGGCGGCGAGGGCGAGCCATTTATTGGCCTGCACGAGATCCGCCTCCACGCCTTGGCCGAGCGCGTACATCACGCCCAGCGCAGTTTGGCCTTCGGCGAAGCCCTGCTCAGCGGCTTGGCGAAACCACTTGAGCGCTTCCACTTTGTTGGCGGCGACGCCTTCGCCTTCGGTGTACATCACGGCGAGGTTCACCTGCGCCTGCGCGTGGCCTTGCTCGGCGGCCTTGTGATACCACGCCGCGGCGCGCGCATAATCGCGTGGCAAATTGTTCCCTTCATAGTACATCCAGCCGATGCTGAATTGCAGTTGGGTGAACTGCCCGCCCGGTCCGGCTTGCTCGAATGATTTGGCGATCTTGTCCAGCGCGGTGGCTTTCTTTTCGGCATCGGCAATCTGCGTGGCGATGGTGAGCGCTTGCACAAAAATTTCTTCCGCTTGCCGCGCGTTCCCCGGCTGCGCCATTGCCGCGGCGATTTGTTGTAGCGCAGTGGCTTTGCCTTCGCCGTCTTGCATACGACCCACGAGGGTGAGCGATTGTTGCAGCACGGCTTGCGCTTGCTGTTGAATTTCATTGGCCAATACGAGCGACTGAGCGAGCACGGCTTGGATTTGTTCGTGATCGCCCAGTTCGTTGAGAGCGATCGTGAGCTTGCTGAGCGTTTGTACTTTGGCATCGACGCCTTTGATTTTTTTGACTGCGGCCAAGGCCTTGACCAAGGTGGCGCGGGCATCGTCTTTGAGCCCGAGGCGAATTTGAGCGCCGGCCATATAGCTCAACGCGGGCGCCAGCGAAGTGGCTTCATCGATCTCATCCACGATGGCTTGAGACTGCGCAAGGATGATGACCGCGCGTTCGGTATCGCCCGTTTGGGCGAGCGTGCCGGCGAGATTAGCGAGCACGCGGATTTTCCCTGCGGGGCTTTCGATTTTATCCACCAACGCTAAAACCGGATCGGATGGCGTTTCGGGTTCTTCGGAGGGTTCGCCGCCTTCGCCCTCGGCGGGTTTGGCATCGCTACCTTCATCTTCCGGCGGTTTCGGCGTTTCGCTTTCGGCGGGTTCTGCCGGCTCGGGTTCGGGAGCTGCCTCCGGCTGAGGGGTCGTAGCTGGAGTGGGCTGGGGCGCGGCGGCGATTTTTTCCGGCGCAGGAGCGGGCTCCGCTGGTTTGGGTTTGGAGACGATAAACAGTGTGGCAACTCCGAACAGGAGCGCGACGCCGATTGCGAGTTCGGTGCGGTTTGTTTTCATTTCACCTGTATCCCCTTGACTGGGTTAGACGTTATCGGAGTGGACCGAGATTCAACATCTGCTGCAAATGGTTTTTGTCTTCAATCACTTTTCGGAACGCCGCGAGGTCTTTTTCCATTTCCACCTGCAACGCCTGATAATACATCTCCGAGAAAAAGAACGCGCGCGCCACATCGCCGTCCACCAATTCGATGTCCGCCTCCTTCACGCGGGGCATCATCAGCAGTCGTCCACGGGTGAAGTTGCCCAGACTGAGCACTTGTTTTTCGGTGTTTAATTCCACGGTTTTTTTCATCAGTACCGCGTACTTGAGTCGTTCGATATCTTTTTGGTGACGCAACAACACCGTGAATTTTTCCTGGCCTTCCTCCGTGGGCTGATTGAGCGTCCAAAGTTGGCGCGCCCAATTCGCTTCATCGGTGCAGTCCACGAGCTGAAGTTTGGGTACGGGCTCATTAAAAATCGTTTTCGCGCTGTCGGAAAATCGCTGCATCGTGAACGAAATCGCCACCGCTGTGGGGCCGCCCTTTTCGGTAAGCACTTCCGGCGCGTTGGCTTTCAGATACGACTCCAGAAAACGCACGCGATGGCCGGATTCGATGTTTTTGTCCGGCTCAAAGAAAATGATTTTTGTGGCGGCCAGTTGCTCTTGCATATCCTGCCGCTTGAGTACTTCGTAAATTTGCCGGTAACATAAAATTTCCTCACCCGGCACGGCGCGGTCGATGAAATGGTTGTACGGATACTGCCCGCGCAGTTGCACGTTTCCGGCTACAATGCGGCTGGCGAGGGCTTTCATGCGCTGGAGCTGGCGGTTTTGGGTGAGGTAATTCAGGTCAAACGTGTCTTCGGCACGAATGCGATAGGCGTCGCGGAAGAGTTGATTGCCAAAGCTATCGAAGGAATCCTCGTCCTTTGGCATGTGTTTGCCGGCGGCTTGATCCTCGGGCAACACCGTGGGCGTGAGGACGATGATGACTTCGCGCTTCACCGCTTTTTCCTGTTTGCTGCGAAACAGCCCGCCGAGCAGCGGAAGGTCGCCAAGCAACGGCACTTTGTCCACGCTACTTTGTTTGTCGCGCGCGATGAGGCCGCCGATGATGAAGGGGGTGTTATTAGACACACGCGCGGTGGTCTTCACTTCGCGGATGGAAATGGTCGGCGATTTGGCCACCACGTTGGCGCCTTGCTTCACCTCTACATCTTCGTTGGGCACCTGGGCGGTCACCATCGCGTTAATTTGCATACTTACTTCGCCGCCATTGGCACTGGCGCGCGGGCGCACCGCGAGCGAGATACCCGCCTTTTTCATTTCAAACGAAGTGCGCTGATAATTATTGCCCGGCGCGTACGTCGTATTCGCCACAGGAATTTCCTTGGCCACGTTGATAAATGCCATCCGGTTGTTCAGCGCGAGCACACTCGGGCGCGAAAGCACTTCGGCTTTGCCATCGCGCACAAGCGCTTTCACTTGTGCGTTGAGTCCGTGGAACACACCGGCGGTGGCGAGGTTGAGTGCTTCGTCGGTGCTGGGATATTTCAGCGTACCGAAAGTGAGTGTGCTGGTTTTATCGGTAAATCCGCTGCCGGAGGGGTTGCCTGAACGCGACCATTTCACGCCCATTTCCTCTAGTGCGGTGGATGAGATTTCCAAAATCATGGCCTCGATGATGATTTGTTTTGCGGGCTTGTCCACCTCGCGTTTCAACAAATCCAACAAACGGCTCAGTTGGGCCGGTTCGTTTTCATCGTGAAACACGATGAGCTCGTTCATTGGATCGGTTTCCGTTTGTGGAAACTTCTCTTCCGGTTTGGGAATGGTTTCGTGAAAGGTCGTGCCCGGCAGCGAAATCACCACCGGCAGTTTCGCTGGATCCACCGCTGCATCTGCCTTGCCGATGGTGTAGCCGTGTAGCGCCAGCAATTGCGTGGCACGCACGGGGTCGATGTAGCTGAGCGTGATGCGGCTGGAAACCACTTGCACGTCGTTGGTGGTTTTGAGTGCCGACAATTCACCGAGGGCATTTTTTAGCCACGGTTTAATGCGGCTGCGTGTGGGGCCGGTGCCCGGCAAGGGTTGCGCCAAAAGTGTTCCGGCGAGCGCCACCCACAGCGCTGCCATTAACCGAATATTATGTTTGTTCATCCCCATCATCCGCCTTGTTTTTATCTGACTTTGTGAAGCCCGGGAAAAACGATTGCATCACCTTTTGCATCGCCGTTTTCTTTTCCCCCTTCGCCTTCGATTGTTTGGCGCGTTGCGCCGCCCCCTGCTTTTTCTGAATTTGGTCTGCTGCTTGTTTCGCGCCCTCCTCCAGCAGCGCCCGAAACTCGTCGTGATTTTTCAACAACGGCGCGAACGCGTCCCTTCCGATTTCATAAACCAAAACCTCCGTGCCCGCTTCCACCGTGGTGGCCCGCGCCGTGCCGTCCAGCACCGAGGCGATGCCAAAATGTTGGCCGGCTCGCAACGTGTCCACTTTTACCCGCTCCTTCGGGCCATCCACAAACTGCTCCAGCAATCCTTCAAGGCACACGAAGAGTGAATCGCCCGCATCGCCTTGCGCGTACAGCGCCTCGCCTTCCGCGAGCGTGCGCTTGTGCATTTGGGGAAACACCTTCGCGAATTCGCCCGCGCTCAGGCTGCGGAACAATTCCGTGCGCGTGAGCAGTTGGTACAAGTCCTCATCCAGCGACGCATCCAGCGTTCGCTGTTTCCCGCGCGTCAAGGTCACCTCCTCCTTCGAGTGCGCTGGCATGATACCTGAATGCACCAAATGTTCAAGCACCGTTCGGTTCACTTCATGCCGCGATTCATTGGGGGAAATGTGGCGGGGTAAAATGAAATAACGCACCTCGTACACCATCCCGTTAAGCGAAGATTCCTTCATCCGCACTTCCGGTTCCGGCTTGGCGAGAATACCTTCGTGCGCGCACGCGGCGCGGATGCCTCCGGTCAACACTCGCGTGGCCCGCTCGACGGGCACTTCGAAATCGATCACGAAATCCAGCTCCATCCGGAAATGCGGCGTGGGCTCCATATAATTGGTCACAATCGTTTCGCCCAGTTTGCTGTTGGGCACCACCACCATATTATTCGCCGTGGTGCGCAGCCGTGTGGTGCGCCAGTTGATCTCGATAATCTCCGCGACGATGTGCGTCTCCACGCGGTTTTGATGCACCATAATCCAGTCGCCCATTTTGAACGGCCGATCCACGTGAATGGCCAAGCCCATAAACAAATCGAGAATCACCGTGCGCAACGCCAGCCCCACCACAATGCTCACCGCGCCCGAGGCGGCGATAATTTTTGTGGTGTCCTGATGAAACACTGTGGACGCAATCGCAAGACCCGCGATAGAGAAAATCACAATCCCCGTCACGTCCTTTGGCAAACGCGGAATCCGCCGTTCCGACAACGCGCCGATGAAACCATCCCAGAAAAAAACCGTGATCAACCGGTTCACCAAAAACGCCGCCGAGATCCACGCGCCGATTTGCACGCCGTGAGTAAACAACCCCTCCGACACAAACCTGCCGTTTTCGACAAAGTCTTTATACAAGCCCTCACGGTTGAGCAGCGCCAAAAGAAACGCCACAAACACCGCCGAAGGCAGCCAAATGCGGGACACAAAATTCATAAAATACCACTGTGCCGCCGGAACACACCTGTTCCGTCGGCATTCACAGGAAACAAACCTCCTTTAAAACTTGCGTAAAATGGCCCAAAAAGCCGCTTTTTGCAATAAAAAACGCCAGTTTTATGGGTTTGAAACTTGCAGGTGTGACAGAGCAACCCGCCGAAGTATTCACGCAAAAATGTGCTGCGGGCAGCACGTTGTCCCCATTTGACTTTTCAGGCAAAAAGATCGAAGGTGAATCTACAGCGAGAACGATGAAAAAGGCCAAAACCCAAACTGCCGAATACCCGGATGAGACTTCAGGCTCACGTCTGGCCGCCAAGGCGCGTCGACTTGCCAACCCGCAATCTCCCGAAGAGCGCAGGGAATTCATCGCGAAAGGTTTAAACCTCATCGATGCCGGAGCCTCCCCCCAGCAGGCAAATCGCCCTCGACACTAATTTCAACACAAATTGTCTGTTGGATCTTGCCGAGGGCGCGGATGGGCGTACAATAATCTAGAAATCGAAGTCTTAATGTACATATGACCCCCAAAAAGCTTCTATGACACAAAAGGCAAGTCTTTTTGTTCGGCAATGTGTAAAATCGAATTTACCTTCAGGAAAGACATCAAACAAAAATAATATGAAAAATATTATGACAATTATAGTCGTCGCTCTCGTGACAATGTTTTTTCAGCCTCAAAAAACTTACGCCCAAGAGGGTTCCTTTGTTGAAGAAGCGTGGCAGATGGAGGCGTTTCGGATTGTTGGGGAATTTATCGGTGACACGAATTACCTTTACCAAAATGACCCAGTTCTCGAAGTAGTGAGCAATGAGTTTGAGTGGTTTGAGTACAGATTCTCAACCATCAACATATACGAATTTGAAGAATGGATGGGGCAAAATTATCCAGGTGATTTCATTCCCGCCGTGGCAGCATTGTCTGGCAATTCTGTTTTTCAGAATTGGTCTGAACTTATTGGTATGGAAGAATTCGAACAGTTTGATTGGGAAGATTGGGAGTTGCGGTGGATATTTGAGTTGTTTTTAAGTGGGCTTAATGGCCCTAATGATGACCCTGAAGGGGAACCGGGTGATGTGGATGATACCGATGGGGGTATGGTTGAGGGGCCTCCTTGGGAATGGGTTGAGGGATTTCGTGACAAATCAAAAAACCGGGCACTAATTCGGTCTGGAACTGGTGCGACAATTGAAGGTGCTGCAAAATTCACACGTCTGGATTCCAGAGACTCACATTTGTGGCTGCTTGACGAAAATGGAAATGGTGTCAATTCTGATGATGATATTGTAATTGACACAATTTATTCAGTGCCGAATACAGTTGTGATAGCATCAGGGGGTGCCAGTACGTTAGCGAAAACGCATATGTTGTTATGGTACACAAAGCTTGCAGATGCGGCAATGGAAAATGGGTTTGCCGTTGAGTTGTTTAGAATTGAAGATGGTGATAATGTAGCTAAATATTACAATCGAGCCACTATGGAGGATGATGTGTGGGGCCTAATGATGTTCGGACACGGTACGGTTAAATATAATTTAGGGTGGTTTTGGGTCGATGACACATATGAAATGAATGGGGCATTTCAGTGGGATGATGAAAATGAAGATACCGCAAAGACTCCTGTAAATTTTAATCCTGTTATCGTGGATCCCGGCAACGGTGAACAAGGTCTTGCGCGGTATGGGTTTTTGTTGTCATATTTTTGCTACGCAGATTATCAACCGTGGAGTTCGTTGGTTTCAGAAAATGGCACATATTACGGGAGTGATGGAATGTTGTCATCAGCATCTGGGCCCCGTGGAATAGGTTGGTGGGGAACTTGGAAAGGACTTTTTGATAAAGCGGCAAAACCATTGGACTAGGAAAGTAAATGAAAATAAAATTATATTTTTTAGCTGGGGTTTTTTTGGTGGCAGTTTGGGGTTGCGGCAAGCAAGGAACTCTAACTAGGCTGTCCAATGATGATATGGCAATTTGGGCTGCAATGAATCGAGTCGCAATTGTCTATGATCATAATTATTTAAAGAATGGAAAGCCTCTTCCAAATACGTTTGAGTATTTAGGGCTCAGACCCGATGGGATTTTTCGAGGCAAGAAGCCAGTATTTGTATCTTACAAGTATTTTTATTATTCTCCAAAAGGAGATATGAAGAACGCGAAGGGGGATCCAATATATATGGCTGTTCGTCTTCCGGACCTTGAAAAAGAAGAGGTTAATTTGGTTTACACTTTTTCATTTGAAAAATTTAATGATAAAAAAACCGGGGGTGTTATAATTGGTCAAGCAAAAATGAGTGCTGGCTGGATCAAGAAATACAAAAAATTTCAAGTTTGGCCGAACATAAAGCCTCCAGTCAAATTTGGTGTCAAGAAAAACAATAAGTAAAATTTCATTGATCAAATCGGATTGTTGAATCCGCACCGTCTTCTGCCTTGTTCATTTAGATAAGATGCCGGCAGCAGATCACATCAACTGCCGAATCGGCGCGGCGCCGTTGATGACGTCGTTGACTTCTTTGGGGATGCCGGCCATTGCGCGGACGGCGCCGGTGTCGAGCAGTTGCTCCATCAGCGTGGCGTAAAGGTTGGGGATGGTCACGCGATCGCTGGCCGGTTCGCCGCCGTCTTTGGTGGAAGCGCCGATCACTTGCCCCATCTTCAGGCCGCCACCGTAAAGCAAAAGCGGCGCGCTGCCGGCCCAATGATTGCGGCCGCCTTTGGCGTTCACTTTAGGCGTACGCCCCATCTCGCCGCAGCAGACGAGCAGAATTTTGTCGCGCAATCCGCGCGCTTCCACGTCCTCGATGAAGGCACTCACTGCGTGATCAAACGGCGTGCCCACGTAGCCCATGCCTTCGGTCATCGTCGCGTTGTTGCTGTCCGCGTGCATGTCCCAAACGAAATCAGTAGTCACGGTTACAAAGCCCGCGCCGCGCTCGGCCAACCGCCGCGCCATCAGCATGAGCTTGCCGAGATTGTTCACGTGGTTTTGATATCGTTTGCGATTGTTCCAGCGTTTGCTGATGCGCTCCACGTTCATTAGCGTGGAGGTGTCGTATCGCGCCAGCACGTTTGGATCTTCTTTTGCGATGTCAAACGCGTCTGACACGCCGCCGGTTAACGTCTCAAAGGCTTGGCTTTGAAATTTGTCCAACCCCGCCGTCGCCTCGCCGCTTTCTACCGAGCGCCGGAACTGGTTGAGGCTGGCGAGCAATGTCTTCCGGTCTCCGAGCCGGTTGGGATCCACCGTCAGCTGCATGTCGGCGCGGGCGTCTCCCTTGCCGCTTGGCTGAAAGGGCGCGTGCGCAGGCCCCAGCGGTCCGGTGACATTAAATTTGCCCAGCGACATAATGGGATCCGCCGCGTTCGTATCCACGGCCTGCGGATGGAGCCAAATGTTGCGGGGCATACCCGTTTCCGGATGGCTTGCCCCAGCCACGCGAGTGTAATGCGAGCCGACGTGGGCGTCCTTCGAAAATTTGCTGACGATGGGCTTGGAGTCATGCGCCCCACTTCCGGTGGTGAAGGATCGTACAATGGAAAATTTGTCGTTGAGCTGGGCAAGCTTTTCAAACGTGGACCCAAACGTGACCCCCGGAATGCGCGTGGGGATTTCGCCGGTCATACTGCGAATGCCCGAGGGCGCGCCCATTTTCGGATCAAACGTCTCCGTCTGCGATGGCCCGCCGTGCATAAAGAGGAAGACCACGGTTTTATCCTTCGCCACACCGCCGAGTTTTTGCAAGGCATCCTGCGCCTGCAAAAACTCCGGCAACGCCAATCCCCCGAGCGCAAGGCTACCCACGGAAAGGAAATTCCGGCGGCAGGTCGAGTTGTCAGTGAAATGTAGCATCGTGGCGCCAATCAATCTGACGCGAAAAAGCACGCAAACATTTAGAGAGATTCAAAAAATTCTCAATGTGCGTTTGGTCATTGGACCTGGGTTATTTTCCGCCTTCCACGCGATACACCGCCGACTTGGTACGCAAAATCAATGCGTTGCCGATTACGGCGGGGGTGGCCATAAAACCGTCTTCGTATTTTCCTTGAGACAGAATTTTGAATTTTGGTGCGGCGGCGAAAATCACCGCGTTGCCTTTTATACTGAAGCAGTAAATTCGGTTACCGCACAGGATGGGTGAGGCGGCGAACTCGCCGGCATTGAGGCGTTCGCTCCAGATTGATTTCCCGGATTTGGCTTCAAGACACGTCGCCACGCCGTTGTCGGCCACCATATAAATGTAATCGCCTTGGACGAGCATTGAAGATTTTTTGGCTATGTTGCGGCGCGAGCTCCATACCGCCTCGAGGTCGCCCTTTTTGTTTGGGCGAATAGCACTCATCGATCCCATCCCGTTGTTGATGAACACCAACCCGTGCCCAAACTGCGGGATGCCCGAGGCATTCATGCCGCCGGTGCGGGCGGTCCAAAGCAATTTCCCCGTGTCCGGATCCAACGCCTCGGTGGCCACGGCGGCGGGGGTGATCAGTTGCGGCATGTCGCCATTCACAATGAGTGAGGGCGTGCCATAACCTTTTTTGCGATCGCCATTGTCTGTGCCAAAATCAAAGGCGCGTTTGTGCAGCCATTGGGTTTCACCATCTTTTTTGTTGAGTGCCACGACGAATTGCTTGTCCGCGCCATCGAACTGCAGAAACAAGGTGTTGCCGCTGAGGATGGGCGAGCTGGCGGGCAGCCGGAAATGGTCGCAGTACAATTCGTCGTCCTCCTGCCGTTTCCAAATTGTCTTGGCGGTTTTGGTGTCGAGACAAGCCGTGCCGTGCGCGCCGAACGTCACATACACGCGCCCCGCCTCAATCACCGGCGTGGACGAAGCGTAGCTGTTCATCGCTACGGGGCTCTTCTGCGGATTGGCAATTTCGAACACTAATTTGTTGTGCACCACCTTGCCCGTGCCGGCATCGAGGCACACGGCCCACAGCTTGTGGCCGTCCGCTTCGGCGTTGGTGAACCAAATCTGATCGTCCCAAACCACCGGCGAACTCCACGCCTTACCCGGCATCGGCGTTTTCCATTTCAGATGCTTCCCCTCGCCCAACGCGAGCGGCAGATTGGCATCCGTTTTGCCCGCGCCATTGGGCCCGCGAAACTGGTTCCACTGCGCGGCTGGAATCGTCAGTACCGCGCTGAACACGAGAAATAAAATAGAGCGTTTCATTGGCCGCCAGAATAGGGGGGGAATCGGCGGAGCGCAAATTGATTTGCAAGCGATCTTTTGGGAGGGCATTTTTATTCAATGCAATTGCCACACGCACTGGGTCTGTTTGTAATCGCGATGAGTATTGCGGCTGATGAGCCGCGCTTGCCCCGGCCGGATGAGGTTGATAAGCCCGAAAACATCAAATTCATCGTCCTGGATAAATCCAAACTCCCCGGCATCGTGGTGGACAACACCGAGGCCAAGCTCGTCGGTCAATGGAAACACAGTGTGCACACGCCGCCCTTTGTGGGCGTCAGTTACATCCACGACATGAAAGAAAAAAAAGGCGAGAAGAGCGCCACCTTCACGCCCGATTTACCGCGGGCCGGAGAGTACGAAGTACGCGTGTCGCACAACACCAATATCCGCCGTGCGAATGGCGTGCCCATCACCATCACTCACGCGAACGGGGAGACACTCGTAAAAATTAACGAGGGCGAGCCGGCCCCGATCAAACGACTTTTCCGTTCGCTGGGGAAATTTGAATTCAAACGAGGCCGCGCCGGTTTCGTGACCATCCGCACCACCGGCACCGAAGGCAAATACGTCATCGTGGATTCCGTGCAATTTATTCCCGTGAAGCAATAGCTACTTTGCCTCAAGACAAAAGAGGTGTTCAAAGCCGCGGATGAACATCCGACCGTTGCTCACCGCCGGCGTGGCGTGGGTGGCTTCGCCAAGCAGACTGCGGCCGTGCGTTTTGAATTCCGGGCTGGCGTCGATCACGGTGAATTCCCCCGTGCGTGAGCTGCAATAAATTTTGCCGGCGATGCATACCGGCGAGCTGGAAAAATCGCCACGGCCCACACGCTCATTCCAAACTTCTTTGCCCGTTTTTGCGTCTGCACAAATGACGATGCCATTGTCCAGCCACAAATAAATGTGATCACCGTAGGCAATCGGCGTGGGAACGTAGGGCAACGAGCGTTGGCGTGTCCACGCAATGTGACTCCCGCTAACATCGCCCGTGCCGCCCACCTTTACCGCCAGCATCAGCTTGCCCTTGCCGCCCCCGCCGCAGCTGCCGTAAACCATCCCCTTCCAATGCACCGGCATCGCCACGGTGCGTAGATCGAATTTGCCGGGCGTCGTCCACAGCACCGTGCCCTTTCGGGGATCGATGCCCATCAGTCCGTCATCAAGGCAGGAATTGATCAACTGTGGTTTGCCGTTCACCTCGATAATGATGGGTGTGGCGTAGGTCATGATTTCGATCGTTCGCTTGATCCGCCACTGCTGTTTGCCTGTATTTTTATTTAACGCCACAATGTAGCCGGGGCCGGTGTCGTGTTCGTTCAGGAGAATTACAAGGTCCTCAAAAATAATCGGCGAGGTTGCCGTGCCATGCCCGTGCTTGCTCAATGAGGGCGGCAGTTGTGTGCGCCATGTTTCCTTCCCCGTCTTGAGGTCGTGCGCCACCATGAAATACTCGTCGTTGTCACCCCACGCCACGAAAACCAGTTTCCCGTCTGTGCACGGGGTGGCCGAGGCATAACTGTTGAGCGCGTGTTTTTTGTGCGTGTTTCCACCGAGCTGTTCGGTCCAGATTATTTTTCCGGTGCCGGCGTCAAACGCCTGCAACGCCCGCCGTTCGCCCGCGCGCACGGCGGAAGTCACCAGCACCGTGTCTCCCCAAACCACCGGTGACGAATGCCCAATGCCCGCGAGTTTTACTTTCCACGCATAATCCTTCGTCGACCACTGCAACGGAATGCCTTTGTCATTACTGATCCCGGCACCCTCCGGACCGCGAAACTGCGCCCAGTTTTCCGCGTGCACTCCGTTTGCTGCGTTCAGGGATAGCCATAGAGAAAAAAGAATTTTTTTCATTTCAAAAAGTATGATTAAAAAATGCGACGCCCATCCGGTTACATCCATTCAGCCAGCGCACAAAAAAGGAGTTCAATAATCCACAAATTTCGCGTGGCCCTCGGCGACCAGCCGGTCGTTGACGTTCACCATTTGCCGGCCTTGTTTTACCCAAAGCTCGCCGAGGTAACGGCCGTATTTGCCTTTTTTGTCTTTGATGGTTTGCAACAAGATTTCGTGGCCCATTATTTCGCCACGCAGAAAATCACGCGCCGCACGCCCGCGCCGGTGACTGCGGCCGCGGAGCTCGGGGGCGTTGATGCGGTGCAGGCGAATCTTTTGCTGGTGCAGTGTAACGGAGAGACCGAGGTCGATATTCACCGTGCAGGTGTCGCCGTCGTACACGCTGGAGACGGTGGCGCGATAATGAAACGGCGCGGCGGGACGCGGGGATTTGCGGGTAGCCATACGGAAACCTATCGAATGACTGCGGACTTGTCACGGTTGCAGTTTACGGCACACTTGGCGCATGACCACTTTGTCCCGACGTCAGATGCTCACCACTACGGCTGCGGCCGGATTTGGTTTCCCCTTCCTGCTTCGCGCTGCCGGGCCGAAGGTGAAGGTGGCATCCACACGTGTCATCAGCCTGCGTCCCGATCACTACCATGGTTGGCCCACGTTGGCGCGGCGCAAGAATGGCGAGCTGCTGCTGGTGTGTTCGGGCGGCCGCGAAAGCCACGTGTGTCCGTTCGGGCAGGTGGAGCTGATGCGTTCGGGGGATGACGGCGACACGTGGAGCTTTCCGCGTGTGTTACTCGACAGTCCCATCGACGATCGCGATGCCGGCGTGCTCGAGACTGCCAAGGGTTCGCTTTTGGCCACCACGTTTACCTCCAATGCATATGATGAATACTATTTGAAAAAGGGCGTTCAGAAAAAATGGTCGGCGGAAAAACGCGCCCGTTGGCTGGGCGCGCACCATCGCGTGTCGGCTGCCGCGCGCAATGCCGAGCTGGGCAACTGGATGATCCGCAGCACCGATGGCGGCGTGACGTGGAGTCCGCGCTACGACAGCCTCGTGAACAGCCCGCACGGCCCGGTGAATTTGAACGACGGTCGCGTGCTCTACGCGGGCAAAAATCTTTGGAATAAATTTCGGCGTGAGAAAACGTGGATCGGCGTGTGCGAATCAAAAGACGACGGTCAATCTTGGCGGCGACTGGCAGAAATCCCCACACGCAACGGTGACGACGCAAAAAATTATCACGAGCTGCACGCCGTCGAAGCTGCCAATGGCACGCTCATCGCGCACATTCGCAACCACAATCAAAAACACCACCGCGAAACGCTCCAAAGCGAATCGCGCGACGGCGGCAAGACGTGGACCGAGCCGCACACCATCGGCGTGTGGGGGTTGCCAACCCACCTGTTGCAACTCAAAGACAGTCGCTTGCTCATGACCTACGGCTACCGCCGCAAACCCTTCGGTAATCAAGCCCGAGTGAGTGCCGATCACGGCAACACTTGGAGCGAGCCCATCACCCTTTCCGCCGACAGCCCCGGCGGCGACCTCGGCTACCCCTCCACCGTCCAGCTCGATAACGGCTCGCTGGTGACGGTGTGGTACGAGAAACTCGCCAAAAGCACCTTCGCCGTCCTGCGCCAAGCGCGGTGGAATTTGGCCTGAACTCCAGCATCATTTCGCCATATATTTACCACCAATGGGCTTGCTTTCATTGAATTAATCCCTACGCTTGGTGCGTCCAAGGACTTAACGCTCCTAGGATAATTATTGCGTTAAAAAACACATAGCTATGAAATACCTCAAAATGACTGCATTGGCTCTCGGGCTGAGCGCGACTGTCGCGTTCGCTGGTGAGACAACCCTCGAAGGCAAAATCCAATGCCAGAAATGCACGCTGAAAAAGGCCGAAAAATGTGGCCCCGCGCTCGTGTACAAAGGCAAGGACGGCAAGGAAGCGATTGCTTTCCTGACCGGTAAAGCCGCGAAATCCGTTAAGCACGGCCGCATTTGCAAACCGAATTCCTCGGTGGCTGTGAAGGTGACCGGCAAGCTCGACGGCGACAAGCTCACCGTGGCTAAGTTGACCGAATCGAAGAAGTAACTCGAGTTGCTTCTCTCAATCAGCCCCGCGGCAACTGCTGCGGGGTTTTTTCGTGCTCCGAACTCCGCCGTGCCCTAGTCTCCCCGCCGATGGCCAAAGCGACTCGCGAATATGTTTACGGAATCAACCCCGCCTTCGAAGTGCTGCGCGCGCAGCGGCGCAAGGTGTACGGCGCGTGGCTGAACCAATCTGCCCGTGACAAGCCGCGCACGCAAAAACTCGTGCGCCTGCTCGAACAACATTCCGTGCGCATCGAGTGGGTGGAAAAAGGTCGACTCATTCAACTCTCCACCAGCCGTGATCATCAAGGCGTGGTGCTCAATACTTCGCTGTACCCGTACACGCCCTTCGAGGAATTGCTTGCGCATTCGCGGTTGCTCTTGCTCGATAACATTGAGGACCCGCAAAACGTCGGCGCCATTTTGCGCAGCGCCGAGGTGTTTGGTTTCAACGGCGTGTGCCTCCCCAACCGCGGCGTGCCCGAGGTGTATCCCTCCATCGTAAAAGTCTCCGCCGGCGCCACCGAGTTCATGCAAATCGCGCGGCAATTTTCCGCCAACCAATACGCCCGCAAAGCCGCCGAAGAAGGCTACCAAATCGCCGCACTCGATATGAACGGTAGCACCCCGCTTGAAACCCTGCGCGAAGCCGCGCCGGAAAAGCTAATGCTCGTCATCGGCGGCGAAGACAAATCCGTCGGCCAATTTATTTTGAACATGGCCGACCACATCATCGGCATCCCGCAATTCGGCCGAGTAAATTCGCTGAACGCCAGCGTCGCCGCCGGCATTGCCATGCACGCGCTGGGAGGAAAATAGTTTCAGACACGGATTTCTCGGATTTTCACAGATGATTAATCTGTGTTAATCAGTGAAATCCGTGCCTCCTTTTTAGGCGAGAATTGGCTTAATCAATTCCCCGTGCACATCGGTCAGCCGGAAGTCGCGACCCTGGAAACGGTAAGTCAGTTTTTCGTGGTCGATGCCGAGCAGGTGCAGGAGCGTGGCGTGGAGGTCGTTGACGTGGGTGCGGTTTTCCTCGGCGTTATAGCCGAGTGGATCGGTGGTGCCGTGGGTGACGCCGCCCTTGATGCCGCCGCCGGCGAGCCAAAGATTAAAACCCTTCATGTGGTGATCACGACCCACGGCGCCCTTGTTGCGCTGGGCCATGGGCGTGCGACCGAATTCGCCGCCCCACACGATCAACGTATCCTCAAACATACCCTTGCGCTTGAGATCGGTCAGCAACCCGGCAATGGCGCGGTCCACGGACGGGCCGCAGTGGTTTTGCATGTAATCCACGAGACCATTGTGATGATCCCAGCCGCGATGATAGAGCTGGATGAACCGCACTCCCCGCTCAGCTAAGCGCCGCGCAAGCAGGCAGTTGCTGGCAAAGGAACCGTCGCCGGGTTTGCAGCCGTAGAGGTCGAGTGCCTCGGCCGGTTCGTTCGTGAGATCCATCAGGTCCGGCACGCTCGACTGCATTTTGAACGCCATTTCGTACTGCGCGATGCGCGTGGCAATCTCCGGATCGTGCGTGAGCGGTGCCTGCAGTTCGTTGAGTGCCTGCACGGCATCAACTATATCGCGTTGGCGCGCGGCATCCACGCCGCCAGGCCGGCGCACGTACATCACCGGATCGCCGGTGGACCGCAGTTGAATCCCCTGAAACTGGCTCGGCAAAAATCCCGCATGCCACATGCGTACGGAGATCGGCTGCGGACTGCGCCCCGCATGCGAACTGAGCACCACGAACCCCGGCAAATCCTCCGACTCGCTACCGAGTCCGTACTGGATCCACGAGCCCATACTCGGCCGACCGCTAATGGTGGTGCCGGTGTTCATGAGAGTGTTAGCCGGATCATGATTAATGGCATCAGTGTGCATCGAACGAATCACCGCGAGATCATCAATGTGCTTGGCAAGATGCGGAAAGAGCGTGGTCATCTCCGTGCCGCTTTGGCCGAATTTTTTAAACGGAAACTGCGGCCGCAGACAGGCGAGCTTCTGGTTCTGCAACTGCGCGATCGATTGCCCCTGAGTATAAGATGCCGGCATCGGCTGGCCGTCCAGCTTCACCAGCTCCGGTTTGTTCGCATCAAACGTCTCCAAATGCGATGGACCGCCAGACATGTACAAATAGATGACCCGCTTCACCTTCGCCGCATGATGCAACGGTCGCACCACGCCCGGCCAACGCTCCGTCTTGCGGCCCGCCCCCAGAGCGGCGAGCGCCACGCTGCCCAAACTCAAGCCCGTCCGCCCAAAGAAAGCGCGGCGATTTAGGTCGGTTATCATGATGAATGATTCACCACAGAGACACAGAGAGCACAGAGTTTTTTCCAATCATCTTATCTATGCCTCTTCGGTTAAAAATCAGGCCAAGATCGGCTTGAGCACTTTCCCGTGCACATCGGTCAGCCGGAAGTCGCGACCCTGAAAGCGGTAGGTAAGCTTTTCGTGGTCGACACCCATGAGATGCAGAATGGTGGCGTGGAGATCGTTGACGTGCACGACGTTTTCCACCGCGTTATAGCCGAAATCGTCGGTGTTGCCATAGCTCATGCCACCCTTGATGCCGCCGCCGGCGAACCAGCAGCTGAAGCCCTTGATGTGGTGATCGCGCCCGCTGCCTTGCGCCATCGGCGTGCGGCCAAATTCGGCGCCCCACAGGATGAGCGTGTCTTCCCACAAACCGGAACCCTTAAGATCCTTGATCAGCGCCGCGACGCCTTGATCGACGATCTTAGCGGTATTTTGCATGGCGCCCTTGATGCCGCCGTGATGATCCCAACCACGGTGATAGAGTTGGATGAACCGCACGCCGCGCTCGGCCAAGCGCCGGGCGAGCAAGCAGTTGCTGGCAAACGAGCCATCGCCGGGTTGCGCACCGTACAGGTCGAGAACGCCCTTGGGTTCCTTGGAAATATCGACCAGCTCCGGCACGCTCATCTGCATGCGGAAGGCCATCTCGTACTGCGAAATGCGCGTGGTAATTTCCGGATCCTGCACGGCGGCGTTCTGCAGTTGGTTGAGCTGTTGCACCGCATCGACAACATCGCGCTGGCGATCGGCATCCACGCCGTCGGGGCGTTTCACATAGAGAACGGGATCGCCCTTCCCCCGCAACTGCACGCCCTGAAAACGGCTGGGCAAAAAGCCCGCGTGCCATTGCCGGGCGGCCACGGGCTGGTCCTGTCCGCCGCCGCGTGAGATGAGCACGCAATAGCCGGGCAGGTTTTCGGTTTCCGCGCCGAGCCCGTACAGCATCCACGACCCCATGCTCGGCCGGCCGCTGATGGTGGTGCCGGTGTTCATGAGGGTGTGGGCGGGATCGTGATTGATGGCATCGGTGGTCAACGAACGAATAACCGCAATGTCATCGGCCACACTCCCGATGTGCGGGAAGAGATTGCAAATGTGTTGGCCGGATTGGCCAAACTTCTGAAAATCATGTTGCGGCCCGAGGCAGGTCAAATTGTTGCGCTTGCCCTGCAACTGCGCAATCGGCTGGCCCTCGGTGATGCTTTTGGGCATCGGTTTGCCATCCATCTCGCGCAGCTTCGGCTTGTAATCGAGCGTCTCCAAATGACTCGCGCCACCGGCCATGCACAGGTGGATCACCCGTTTCACTTTCGGCTTGTGATGTGGCTTGGCGAGGATGCCCGGCCACTTGTCAATCTGCGGCCGGTCCGCGGACATCAACGAGGGATTCAACAGCGAGGCAAGGCCCAGGCTGCCCAAGCCGGCCTTACCCAGAAAGGCGCGGCGGCTGACGTCGGAAGGAAAGAGATCGAATTGATTCATGTTTTAAATTCCAATGACCAATGGCCAAGTCTCAAGGAATGACCAAGGTCCAATTTTCAATTTTATTTTCGGTAGATGCTGCAAAAAATTAGGTGGAGTTCGCGGGCCTCTTGCCAAAGGACACGGGCGTTGTTTTTTAAACTTGGTTCGGCGGTGACGGCCATGCGGAGGAAGTATTTGGTTTCCTTGGCCTCTTTCCGGCAAATGCTAATCTTGTGACGGAAATCTTTCTTGGAGACGGCTTCATCGGCTTCGCAATAATTGGCGCCCACGCTGGTGGCCGCGCCAACGAGCTGGCCGATGATGCGATGGTTCACCGCGTTGTCCGGTATTTTTTTTGCGAACTGAATCACCTGCATCCCAAATAACGCCGTCCGTTCCTCCAAGTCAAACCGAGGCACATTCCCATCTGACTCTTCCCTCAACACCAAAGGTCCAGATTCCTCAATCTCCCAAAATGCCAACTCCCCATCCGCGCACCCAGCCAATTCCGGCGCAACTTGGAAATTGGAAATTGAGGATTCCGTGGTCATTGGGTCTCTTGGAAATTGGTCATTAATTCCGCGTAATATTCTCATGCAAATTCAACACCACCCGAGCAATAGACGTCCACGCGGCGAGTTCGGATTTATCCAATGCCTCATTGGCCATCTTGGCTCCGTTCTTTAACAGCGCGTCCGCGGCGGGCGCATCGGTTTGATAATGTTTGAGATGCTTGTCGGCCAGGCCGGCGAGGATCTTGGCCTCGGCGGCGCTAGGCGCACGGTGCAGCGCCTGTTGGTAGGCGAAGGCGATGCGCGACTCGGGCGTTTTGCCGCCGTCCTTGAGAATACGCTCAGCAAAGATGCGGGCGGCCTCGACATAGGTGGGGTCATTGAGCAGCACGAGCGCCTGTTGCGGGGTGTTGGAGCGCACGCGTTCGACGGTGCATTCCTCACGGCTTGGCGCGTTGAAGGCGGCGAGGCTGGGATGCAGGAAGGTGCGGCACCAGTAGGTGTACAGGCCGCGCCGGTACAGACCCTCACCGGAGTCGGCTTTCCAGCTGCGCTTGGGGAAGTTCAAGTGCGCCCAGTAACCGGTGGGTTGATAGGGCTTAACACTGGCGCCGCCGATGGTCTTCACGAGCAGCCCGCTAACGGCGAGCGCGTTGTCGCGCACCATCTCGGCCTCGAGCCGCCAGCGTCCCTGCCGGGCGAGCCAGAGGTTGTAGGGATCCTTGTCCGTCACAGCCTTGGGTGACACGGAGCTTTGGCGGTAGGTGCCGCTGCTGACCATGAGTTTCACCATGTGTTTTACGTCCCAGCCGTTTTCCATGAACTCAATGGCCAGCCAATCGAGCAATGCGGGGTGCGAGGGCGGGGTGCCTTGCGCGCCGAAATCATCTAGCGGCGTGGCCAGCCCGCGCCCGTGGAACATCGCCCACAAGCGGTTGACGAACACGCGCGCGGTCAGCGGGTTATCCTTCGCTACAATCCAATCGGCAAGATCCATGCGGCTCGCGCGGCCTTCTGTCGCTTGGCCAAACTGCAGGAATCCCGGCACAGCCGGTTGCACTTGATCGCCGGAATCATCCAGCCAGTTTCCGCGCGGCAACACCCGCACCATGCGCGGGGTGGCCATCGAAACGGACACGAGCGCGGTGGGATTGGCGTTAATAGCCGCGTCTTTCTCGGCGTTTTTGCCGGTGATCTTTTGGCGGATCGCCGCCAGCTCCGGCGCCAGCGTGCGGTAGTGCGCGGTCACGGCGTTCTTCTGTGCGGCCGTGCGTTTGCCGGTTTCCACCTTCAACGCGGCCAGCACCGCCGGCGGCAGGCTCACCTGGTTGGCCTTGAAATAAAACCCGTAGCCGCCGCTGCCATTGGCGATCTTGAAGAGCAGCTGGTTTTCGCCGGGCTTGAGATTGAGCGTCACCTTATCCTGATCCGGCGCCACGCCGCGGCTGATTTTTTTGTCGGCCACCAACTGGCCATTGAGCCAGATGCGGAAGCTGTCATCGCTGCCCAGTGACAGCTCGAGCTGCCGGGCGATGCCGGACTGGATGGTGCGGTAAAAATAATGCGCGCTGTTTCCGCCGGTGAGCGTGTGCACCTTGCCGTCCACATAATTCTTTGCGTCCACCCACTTGAGCTTGCCGTAGGCCTTTTTCAAATCCACGGCGGACTCGTCGATAAAGGCCTTCGCGTGGGCTTGATCAAAGTCCGGCGCGCCAAAGGGTCCGATGCGTTTCCAATCGCTCAAGGTCACCGCGTTGGCCGCGGATGCCTGCTGGGTTTTCTCCCATTTCACCTGGCCGGCACTGACATCCACGACTGCGAGCTGCTGCTCGAGCTTGGTGATCTCGGCATTGATGCCGGTAATCTTGGCCTCGTCCTGGGGCAACGGCACCTTGGTCGCGCGCTGGGCGCCGACCGGCGTTTCCTGCAGGTCGGCAAAGAACGCGCCGAAGCTGTAAAAATCATTCGCGGTGAAGGGATCGAACTTGTGATCGTGGCATTCGCTGCAACCGAGCGTGCTGGCCATCCACACGGTGGAGGTATTGCGCACGCGGTCGGCGAGATATTTGGCGGTGTACTCCTTGGGCTGCGAACCGCCTTCGCGCGTGTTCATGTTCAGGCGATTGTAGCCGGACGCAATGAGCTGCGTGCCGGTGCGATCCTTGATGAGGTCGCCGGCGATTTGCTCGCGCGTGAATTGGTCGTAGCGCTTGTTGTTGTTGAAGGCGTCGATGACGTACTCGCGATAGAGCGGCTTGGTTTCGTGGTTGTCTGAGTGATAACCGATCGTGTCGGCAAAGCGCACCATGTCCAACCAGTACACCGCCATGCGCTCACCGTATTGCGGACTGGCGAGCAGGCGCTCGACCAGCTTCGCGTAGGCGTCGGGCGATTGGTCGTTCACAAACGCCTCCACCTGCGCCCAAGTCGGCGGCAAGCCGGTGAGGTCAAAGGTGAGTCGACGGATCAACGTGCGCCGGTCGGCCGCCTTGTTCGGCGCAAACCCGTTAGCCTTCAATCGCTCCAAAATGAAACGGTCGATGTCGTTTTGCGTAAAGCCCTTTTGCTCCACCTTCGGCGCGGCCATCTTCTTCGGCGTCACATAAGCCCAGTGCTTGGCAAACTCCCCGCCCTGCGCCACCCATTTCTTGAGCAACGCCTTTTCGCGCGCGGTCAGGCTCTTGTTCGACTCGGCCGGCGGCATGAGTTCATCGGCATCGGTCGTGTGCACGCGGTACACCAGTTCGCTCTCCTCCGTGTCCTTCGGCACAATCGCGCGCGCGCCGCTCTTCAATTCCTTGGTGGCCGCCGCAAACGAGTCCAATCGCAGCCCGCCCTTCACCTGTTCTTCATCCGGCCCGTGACAGGCATAGCAATTGTCCGAGAGGATCGGCTTGATGTCGCGGTTGTAATCCACCTTGTCCGGCAGCGGCTCGGCCGCCCACGCCACCGTGGTGAGGCTCAATAAAATGGTAACGGTGCACTGTCTGGTCATTTGAAAACTCCGTGAAGAAATTCTAGGCCCATCCGCGCGATGGGCAACCCAATTTGTTGACCCATCCGACCCAATACTCGAGCCGAATTGCCGACCCGATTCAATCGAGCCCTAAACAGGGCTCAACCCGTACCCGGCCCACACTTCCGGCGGCAGGACCGGTGTGGCGCTGGGCTGGCTAGCCACGTAGGCCGCGTGGCGGTTGGCTAGATCGAGCGTACCTGGCCAATCGCATTCGAGCAGGCGACCCAAGAGCAGCGCCGCCGTGCAGGCGTCGCCGGCGCCCACGCTGTCGGCGTTTGGCGCAGCCGGATAGCGGGCCGCCGCGCCGTCCACCCAGCCCGAGTCCGTACACGCCGTAGTGCCCGCTTCGCCCCGGGTGAAAATAACGGCCTCCAAATCAAAGCGTTCGCGCAAGGCCACCACTCGCACGCGCGCCTCGCCGGCCGGTAACTCAAGTCGATCGGCGACGGTCTCGATTTCCTCGTCGTTCAGCTTCACCAGATTCGCCACCCGACACCCTTCCGCCAGTATGTCCGCCGTAAATAAATCCATTCGCAGGTTCACATCAAAAATCTTCAGCGCCGATTTTGCCTCCGCCAAAAACGCCTGCGTCGCCGCATGGGCCGTGGGATGCCGCTGGCTCATGCTACCGAAGCTCACCGCGTTGCAGGCGCGGGCCAAATCGGCTTCGTGATCCGTGTACACCAGATGATCCCACGCCGTGTCCATCACGATCTCGTACCGCGGCGCGCCGTCCACAAAACTTACCCGCACCTGCCCAGTCGGCTTTGCATCATCCACCTGCACATACTCCAACGGCAATGCGCGCGTTTGAAATTCCCTCTGCAACCGCCGCCCCAGATCATCCACCCCAATCCGGCTAAGCAACACCCCGCGGCCGTCCATTGGCTCGAGCAGTTGATGCGCCTGCACCGCGACATTCAGCGACGTACCGCCGAGCACTTCCTTGTCCGGAAACACATCAAACACCGCTTCGCCCAGGCCGACGATGGTAAGGGGGGAGGTCATAAATTCAGAAAATTTTGAATGCCCATCGCGCACGCTGCCTTGCGCTGCAACGCGCGATCTTCGGTGATGAGCGGCACGTTTATTTGTTCTGCGAGGCAAACGAATTGCGCATCGTATGCAGAAATATTTAACCGTGACGCGACTGCCAGAACATCGCTGCCTTCCACTTCATACGCGCGGCCTGTCATCAAAGACGAAGCGTTTGACCAAATGCGATTGGCAGTTGTTGTTCTCAGATGATTAGCCCGGGAATAGGTGGCGAGAATGTTCAGAAATTCGAATTCCCAAAGACGCGGCGCAATCCAATCCGGATCCATTTCATAAAGTGCCTGTACCTCGGCGGTGCGATCTCCCTCAATCAGAAGATACGCCAGCGCATTGGTATCTGCCACAATCACGGGCGCCCCGCAGTTTTGGCGGAGGCTAGGAATTTATCCGTCAAGCGGCGTTGGCCTCGGTGCGGCTTAGGCAAGGGCTGGGGTGAGGTGACCCCCAAGCCCCGCTCCAGTAGCAAGATCGCTTCTTGCGCCATAGAGCGGCGGTTGGCAGCAGCAGACTCTTTGAGTTGCGCATGCAACCCATCCGGTAAGGTTTTCAAGACCAACGAAGCCATACCGCAAGCTAGCATATCACTAGCATTTAGCAAGCCCTTAACTCAATGCACCGTGGTGCCGCCGTTGACGTGGATGTTTTGGCCTGTCACAAAACCGGACGCCTCACTCGCGAGATACGTGATCGTGCCATCGAGATCCTGCGGCACGCCCCAGCGCCCCATCGGGATGCTGGCGAGGTAGCCATCCTTCAGTTCCTGCGGATCGTTCTCGTGACGCTCCACGGGGATCCAGCCGGGCGCAACCATGTTCACCGTGATGTTCCACTCCGCCAGTTCATGCGCGAGGCTGCGGTTGAAACCATTCTGCCCGCCCTTGGCGGCGACGTAGGCGGTGAAGGGTTTGACGCCCAAATGAAACACCTCCGAACCGATGTTGATGATGCGGCCCCACTTTTGCGCCTTCATGTGCGGCAACACCGCGCGCGTGACGAGGAACGGGCTCTTGATGAAAAAATCCAGCATGCTCTGGTAAAACGACCAGTCATAGTCCTCGATCGGTTTCTGCGGCTGATCCGGCGTAGCGTTGAGCACCACGATGTCGATCGGCCCCAGCTGCTCGGTCGCCTCAGCCACTAGCCGATTCACGTCCGCCTCATCCGTTACATTCGCGCGGATCATCGCCCCTTCCGCGCCGGTTTCCTGAAACTCCGCAAACGCCTGCGCCGCGCGTTCCTCGTTGTGGAAATAGTTCATGGCCACCTTCGCCCCCGCGCGCCCCAGCGCTCTGGCCATTACCTTGCCCAATCCCGTGGAGCTCCCCGTCACCAGCGCCACCTTGTCTTTAAGAGAAAATAACTCGTTGCTCATGATGGGCGGAGGGTACGCACGGACAACGGCAGGGGCAAGGATCACGTTGGAATTGAAAGGCCCCGCCAACCCTTCGGCGTCCGTATTGCGGTCCAGGTGACGAGGTAGGGCGGTTTCTCCGAAACCGCCTCGGCGCGCTCGGAGGGCACGCCCTACCGATTGGGGGATTGGCGCTTGCCCAGAACGGACTCGCGGACGGGCCGCAGGGAGCAACCACCCCTGTGCGCTCCGATTTGGTGGATTATGTTCATTACAAAAGAAATCATTTCTTGTAGTGGACGGGACGTGAGCGGTTGACCTAGAATTGCGGTATGAAGTTAGCGATCATGGGTTTGGCCCTCGCCTTGGTGTTGGGCTGCGAGAAAGAGAATGAAGCCGAACCTCAAGGGCAAGCGAATGCTCCGGTAACACCGGAGCCGACCAAAGCCAAAGTACCCGCTGGGAGCAAGCTGTGGGAATTTCAAACGGGACTGGAGGTGTTCTCCTC
>JACKQG010000988.1_pt1 | contig 40045 bp, 35 predicted proteins | sample 8237621 | NCBI WGS metagenome assembly JACKQG01 (sample SAMN15677084, study PRJNA649215) | marine metagenome | biome: marine; feature: Black Sea; material: saline water; isolation source: suspended particulate matter (SPM) from the Black Sea western gyre | collected 2013-06-09/2013-06-10 | depth... | reverse complement strand
TTTATTACGATCAGGGGTGCCTGTTAGAGCCGTTCAACTTTTTTACGAATGAACCTAATTTTAATAAGGGAGGGAGTATGAGTAACGCACAGTTGTACTGGCAGGCGAATCTCCGATTAGTTATCGGTTGTATAGTCGTCTGGTTCATCGTTTCATTTGGTTGTGGTATTTTGCTGGTGGACCAGTTGAATACCATCCGCATTGGCGGTTATCAGTTGGGCTTCTGGTTTGCCCAGCAGGGATCCATTTATACATTTGTGTTCCTGATTTTCTTTTATTCCATTCGGATGAACATGCTTGATCGCAAGTTCGGCGTCCAAGAAGACTAGGGGGATTACGAACATGGATCTTAAAACTATGACCTATCTCGTGGTGGGCGCGACCTTTGCCCTCTACATCTTTATTGCTATTCGCTCTCGGGCTAAAAGTACCGCTGAGTTTTATGTGGCCGGCAAGGGTGTTCATCCCGTGCTGAATGGTATGGCCACGGGTGCTGACTGGATGTCAGCGGCCTCATTCATCTCCATGGCCGGTCTCATCGCCTTTAATGGCTATGATGCCTCTGTTTATCTCATGGGCTGGACCGGTGGTTATGTACTCTTGGCCATGCTTCTGGCGCCTTATCTTCGTAAATACGGTAAGTTTACTGTACCCGCATTTATTGGTGATCGTTTTTACTCAAACACCGCCCGGATCGTTGCTGTAATTTGTCTGATTACGGCTTCAATTACCTATGTTATCGGGCAGATGAAGGGTATCGGCGTTGCCTTTTCCCGTTTCCTTGAAGTTGACTTTTCAGTCGGCCTCATGGCTGGTATGGTCATCGTCTTCATCTATGCCGTTCTCGGCGGAATGAAGGGTGTGACCAACACCCAGATCGCCCAGTACTGTGTTCTGATCTTTGCCTACACCGTCCCTGCGATCTTTATCTCTCTGCAGTTGACCGGTAATTTCCTGCCCCAGCTTGGCCTTGGTTCCATGATGGCCGACGGCAGTGGCGTGTATCTTCTGGACAAGCTTGATAAGTCTCTGGTGGATTTGGGCTTTAGCGCATACACCTCCCAGAAAGGCTCGACTCTGAACATGTTCCTGCTCACCTTGTCTCTGATGATCGGAACAGCGGGTCTGCCTCATGTTATCATGCGCTTTTTCACCGTACCCAAGGTTCGTGATGCCCGCTTCTCTGCCGGCTGGGCCCTGGTTTTTATTGCCATTCTCTACACCACCGCTCCTGCGGTAGGCGCCATGGCTCGTCTTAACCTGATGGACACCATTCAGGTGGGTGAGATTGGGAGTCCGGAAGGCAATCTCAAGTATGAAGAGCGTCCCCAGTGGTTCAAAAACTGGGAGAAGACCGGTCTTTTGAAGTTCGAAGACAAGAACAACGATGGTCGTATTCAGTACTACGGTGGTTCCGCTGACTTTGCAGCCACAGCTGCTGCCAATGGTTGGTTGGGCAATGAGATGGTCAAGGTCGATCGTGATATCATGGTTCTTGCCAACCCTGAAATTGCCAAACTGCCCAATTGGACCATTGCCCTGGTTGCAGCCGGTGGTATTGCCGCGGCTCTGTCCACGGCTGCCGGTCTGTTGCTGGCCATCTCTTCGGCCGTCTCCCATGATCTCTGCAAGGGTGTCTGGTTCCCGGATATGGACGATAAAACAGAGCTGCTGGCCAGTCGTGTGGCCATGGCCGGTGCCATCTGTGTTGCCGGTTATCTGGGGATGAATCCTCCTGGATTTGCCGCTCAGGTTGTGGCCTTAGCCTTTGGTCTGGCCGCCTCGTCACTGTTCCCGGTAATCATGCTCGGTATCTTTGACAAGCGCTGTAACCGTACCGGCGCCATTGCTGGTATGCTGACCGGTCTTGGCTCAACTCTGGTCTATATCTTCTGGTTCAAGGGCTGGTTCTTTATCAAGGCCACTGCCATGGCTCCTGATACTGCGGCCAACTGGTTGTTCGGTATTTCTCCCGGCTCCTTTGGCGCCGTGGGTGCGCTGCTGAACTTTGCAGTCGCCATTGCGATCTCCCGCATGACTGAGCCTCCGCCGGAGCATATCCAGCATCTTGTTGAGGATATTCGTGTTCCCATGGGTGCCGGTGGTGCCCAGATGGATCATTGATTCTGAACTGAAGTCTGGTTGAGCTGCCTTCGGGCAGAAAAAACGCATCCGTAAGCTTTACGGATGCGTTTTTTTGTTTTAATAATCCGTTGAGGTTGGCGTGAATGAAGTCGTGCGTGGCCTGTTTCATTATTTAATCCTGCATATCGTGAGTTAAAAATCATGAGTCATTTGCTGACCCCGGCAGACTGTTGTCTGCATATTATTGATCCACAAGAACGTCTGATGGCTCAGATTCATGAGGCCAGTCGGGTCTGCGCTACTCTTTGTCAACTGACAGCCTGTGCTAAAATTCTTGAGTTGCCTGTTATTGCCAATACTCAGTATAAGAAGGGCCTGGGGGTGTATGTCACTGAGCTGGAAGAATTGGTTCAGGGGATTCCCCGTCCGGATAAGGTGGAATTTAATGCCTTGGCCAATGCCGAGACCTTAGCATTGGTTAAAGCCCTTCCAAAGAGTGTGAATACTTTGATTCTTGCAGGAGTCGAGACTCATATATGCATTTATCAAACAGCTTTGGCGGCTCTTGAGATGGGACTCACGCCCTGGGTGGTGGCTGATGGTGTTTCATCCCGCTCACTGCGCAACCATGAGCTGGGGCTGGCCCGCCTGGCTGCAGCAGGGGCCGTGGTTGGCCCGGCTGAAATGATTATCTATCAGCTTTTGGGCCGAGCCGGCACCCCGGAGTTCAAGGCAATGCTGCCCCATATTGTCTGATGCTGAGCTTGTGGATGTGAAGGCGCGCCAATTTCGTGAGGCCGCCTTGGGCGAACCATTTGCTCTGTTTTGAATGAATAAAAAATGTCCCGCAATGTATATATGCTGTGATGCAGCAGGTCGGAATGATTGCGCCATTCTCATTAAACTTTATAAATTGATTGTATACTCATGACTGGAAACGATATTCGCCAAAAATTTCTGCATTATTTTCAAGATAAAGATCATACCGTGGTTGAGAGTTCATCGCTGGTTCCCCAGGATGACCCGACTCTGCTCTTTACCAATGCTGGCATGGTTCAGTTTAAGACTGTGTTTATGGGTGAGGATCGTCGTGATTATGTACGGGCCGTGACATCTCAGCGTTGCGTTCGTGCCGGAGGGAAGCACAATGACCTTGAAAATGTTGGCTACACCGCCCGTCATCACACCTTTTTTGAGATGCTCGGTAATTTCTCTTTTGGTGATTATTTTAAAGAAGATGCCATTCGCTATGCTTGGGACTTTCTGGTTCGTGAATTGGGGATCCCGGCGGAGAAGCTCTGGGTGTCGATCTTTGATGATGATGATGAAGCCTACGCCCTGTGGGAAAAAGTTGAAGATTTGCCCAAGGGGCGGATTGTGCGCATGGGAGAGAAAGATAACTTCTGGTCCATGGGTGATACCGGCCCCTGCGGCCCCTGTTCCGAGATTCATATTGATCAGGGTGTCGAGGCCGGTTGCGGAAGTCCTGACTGTGCCCTGGGTTGTGATTGCGATCGTTACCTGGAGCTTTGGAATCTGGTCTTTATGCAGTTTAACCGCAGTGAAGACGGGACCATGACTCCGCTGCCCAAGCCAAGTATCGACACGGGTATGGGGCTTGAGCGGGTCGCTGCCGTGCTGCAGGGGAAGCTGAATAATTATGACTCTGATCTCTTCAGCCCGGTGATTTCCAGGCTTGAGAGCTTGTCTGGTTGCCGTTATCCGGGTGATGAGGCCGACCAGGTGGCCATGCGGGTCATTGCAGATCACGCTCGGGCTACAACATTCCTTGTTGGCGACGGTGTTCTGCCTTCCAATGAAGGACGGGGGTATGTTCTGCGCCGCATTATGCGCCGTGCCATTCGTTACGGTCGTAATCTGGGGCTTAAGGACTTATTTCTCGAACCGGTTTGTGCCGTGGTCGTTGTGGACATGGTTGAGGCCTACCCTCATTTGAAACAATCCCGTGAATTGCTGGTCAAGGTCGTTAATAATGAAGAGGAGCGTTTCCGCGAAACGCTGGAGAACGGTCTGAGTCTGCTTGATGAGGAGATTGAGCGGATTGCCCAGACCCATGAACAACTGATCAGTGGCGATTTCATCTTCAAACTGTACGATACGTTTGGCTTTCCTGTCGATATTGTTCGGGATATATCCCTTGAGCGGGGAGTTGCCTTTGATGAGACCGGGTTCCATGACGCCATGGAGCGTCAGCGTGCCCAGAGTCGAGCCTCCCATAAAGGTGGCAAGGTGCATGGTCGAGACCAGGGAGTGCGTCAATTGGCCGAAGCTGGGGTGCGCAGTGAGTTTATAGGATATGATCATCTGGTCGCCAGGAGTCAGGTGTGTGGATTGCTTGACCCTGATGGCAAGGCCATTCAACAGGTTGCGGAGGGCTCCGAGGCGCGGGTACTGGTGAAAGCAACGCCTTTTTATGGCGAATCAGGTGGTCAGCTTGGTGACAGCGGGTTTTGTGTCTGGACGGGTGGTCGGGCACGTGTACTGGATACCGCCATTGAAGGTGATGGCTTGATCATGCACCGGGTACGGGTTGAGAGTGGCTCTCTGGTCATGGACCAGGAGATTGACCTCATGGTGGATGAGCAGCTCCGCGCTGATACTGCGGCTAACCACACGGCCACCCATCTCCTCCAGGCCGTCCTGCAGAAGGTTCTGGGGGATCATGTCAAGCAGTCTGGTTCCCTGGTGGGACCGGATCGTCTGCGCTTTGATTTTACACACTTTTCTCAGCTGACAACAGAAGAGCTGTACCTGGTGGAGGAGCGAGTGAATGCAATGATCCGGGCCAATGTTGTGCTTGATGTGCGGACATTGGACCGTGAGGCAGCGGTCAGTGAAGGCGCTACAGCCCTGTTCGGTGAGAAATACGGAGATGAGGTGCGGGTGGTTGCAGTTCCCGGATGCAGCAAGGAACTCTGCGGCGGTACGCATGTGCGGGCCACCGGTGAGATCGGTTTATTCAAAATTATGAGTGAAGGTGGTATCGCTGCAGGAATTCGGCGAATTGAGGCTCTGACTGGTCGTTCAGCGCTTGAGCAGGTACAGGCACAGGCCGAGCGCGAACAGGAGCTCTGCCGGCGACTGAATACTGTACCTGAGGCCATGGCTGAGAAGGTGCAGTCGTTGTTTGCAGCCCAGAAGCAGTTGGAGAAAAAAGTGGCTGAACTTTCGACCCGTCTTGCCGCAACCGATCTTGATTCCCTTTTAAACCAGGCTGTGGAAGTTGCGGGAATTCGTGTTATGGCAACCGAGGTCCCTCTGGACAGTACCAAGACCTTGCGTGATCTTGGTGACCGGGTAAGGGAACGAATGGTTTCTGGTGTGGCGGTCCTCGGTGGAGTGGTGGACGGAAAAGCTGCAATCCTGGCCATTGTCTCCAAGGACTTAACCAAAACAATCAGCGCCGGCGCTCTGGTGAGAGAGATAGCTGTTCTGGTTGGTGGTAAAGGCGGCGGGCGTCCGGATATGGCTCAGGCTGGTGGCCCTATGGCCGACAAGCTGCCTGAGGCCATTGCTTTTGTGCAGGATTGTGTGCGTAAAATCATGGCTGAGTGAAAGAATGTTTCACTCCATTCCGGAAGCGTCAACAGTCCGGAAATATACCATTTATCATCCTTATGAGTCGGTTCAGTAAAGTTTATAAAAAAGTTGACAGGCCCACCCTTATGGGGTAAAACCGTTTTTCGTAATGTGAATCACCATTCATTTTCTGAATGGGTTTTCCGAGCCAATTTCGTTGATCAGGAGCGTATCGTATGATTACAATGGATATCACCCTAGTGATGCAGATCGTGAACATGATAATTCTCATGTTTGTGCTCAATGTCGTTATCTATAAGCCGGTACGGAAGGTTCTGCGCGATAGGGCCGACAAGCTCCAAGGCATGAGTGATGGAATTGCGAAGCTTGAGGATAACGCCCGTCGTCGACAGGACGAAGTCGACAGTAAGATGGCCACGGCTTCTGGTAAGGCTAAGGCCGCACTCGATGGCGCCCGTGCCGAGGCACAGGCTGCAGGAGATGCCAGGCTTGCTGCCATCAAGGCTGAGGCAGATGGGGTAAAGGAAAAGGAACTGGGCGATGTCCGGTCTGAAATTGTAGCTGCCCGTAAGGATCTGCAGGCAGGCCTGGAAGGATTTGCCACAGCCATGGCTGGAAAAATTCTCGGAAGGAGTCTCTAAGATGAAGAGAGGGAAACTGATAGCCGGAATGTGCGCCGTATTGGCCACTGCCTTGTTGGTTGGTATGGTCTCGACTGGCTGGGCTGCAAGTGATGCTCATGGTGAGTATAATAGCCTTGCACCTCACAAGATCAAAGATCTCGGCTGGCGGGTGATGAACTTTGCCGTTCTGGTGTTTATTCTTGTGAAATTTGGTGCCAAGCCAATCGGTTCTGCACTTTCCGGGAGACGTAAGCAGATTGGCGAAGAAATTCGCGACCTGGAAGAGAAAAAAGTAGCTGCTGAACGTTCATATCAGGAGTTTTCGGCAAAACTTGCTACAGTTGAGCAGGATATTGACACTATTGTTGAAAAGGCAGTTGCTCAGGCTGAGATAGAGAAGGCCAAGATTCTCGAGCGTGCTGAGAAAGCAGCCGAAGATATTCAGCGTCAAGCCAAAATGGTTATCGCAAATGAGGTCACTGCTGCAAAGCGTGAACTTAAGGACGAAGTGGCTGAGCAGGCAGCAGTAATGGCTGAGGAGATAGTCAAACAGAATCTGACTCCTACGGATCAGGTTAAGATTGTCGAAGATTACTTGGACAAAGTGGGAGCCGTACAGTGAAACAGACGATCCTCGCGCGCAGATATGCTAAGGCCATTTTCATGGTCGGCACGGAAGAAGAGAAGTACGAAGAGTACAATGGAACGCTTCAGGGGTTGGCTGATCTTTATGTGTCGAACCCCGATGTTGTTGACGCCCTGACAAACCCACTTTATCCGCTTGATGTTCGACAGAAGGTAATGAGTGGGATGGTTACTTCCATGGAAGTGGATACGCCCATGGCCAACTTTCTCAACCTTCTCGTTGAAAAAAAACGTGCTAGCATCCTTCCTGAGATTGCCGAAGAGTTTAAGGCCATGGTCGATGACGTGAAAAACGTCAGCCATGGTACAGTTGTTTCAGCTGTAGAGCTGGACGACGCTTTGCAGGGTAAAATCCGGGAAACACTTGAAAAGTTAACTGGCAAGAAAGTGGAGCTGACCACTACCATAGATTCTTCGATCATCGGCGGAATAGTCGCCCAGGTCGGCGACCTGGTGTTGGATGGGAGTATCAGGACCCAGCTTGCAAGTCTTAAAGATTCCATTAAAGGGAGAGAGTAACAATGCAGATCAAAGCCGAAGAAATCAGCCAGATTATCAAAGATCAGATTGGCGAGTACGAAACCAGTATTGACCTCAACGAGACTGGTGTTGTTATCTCAGTTGGTGACGGTATTGCCCGTGTTTACGGCGTACAGAACTGCATGGCTATGGAGCTCCTTGAGTTCCCTGGCGGCATTATGGGCCTTGCCCTCAATCTTGAGGCCGACAACGTTGGTTGTGCCGTTCTTGGTCGTGTTGAAGGGATTAAAGAAGGCGACATCGTTAAGCGGACCGGTAAGATTGCCGAGGTTCCAGTAGGGCCGGCAATGGAAGGTCGCGTTGTTGACGGTATCGGAGCGCCCATCGACGGTATGGGGCCCATTGATACCAAAGAAACAGCTAAGATCGAAGTTCTGGCTCCTGGTGTAATTGCCCGTAAGGGTGTACATGAGCCCTGCTACACAGGCGCCAAGGCCGTTGATGCCATGACCCCGGTTGGTCGCGGCCAGCGTGAGCTGGTCATCGGCGATCGTCAGATTGGTAAGACCGCTCTTTGCGTTGATGCCATCATTGCCCAAAAAAACACCGACGTTCACTGCATCTATGTAGCGGTTGGTCAGAAGAAATCCACAGTGGCCCTGGTTGTTGAGGCCCTGCGTAAGAACGGCGCCATGGAGTACACCACAGTGGTTGCTGCCTGTGCCTCTGATCCTGCTCCCATGCAGTATATCGCACCGTTTGCCGGAACCTCCATGGGCGAGTATTTCCGTGATAATGGTCAGCACGCCCTGATTATCTATGATGATCTCTCCAAACAGGCTGTCGCCTATCGTGAGTTGTCACTCCTGCTTCGTCGCCCACCGGGTCGTGAGGCATATCCTGGTGATATTTTCTTCAACCATTCTCGTCTCCTTGAGCGTTCATCAAAGGTTAATGATGACTTGGGTGCAGGTTCTCTGACCGCTCTGCCCATTATCGAGACCCAGGCTGGTGATGTTTCTGCCTTCATTCCCACCAACGTTATTTCCATTACTGATGGTCAGGTTTACCTCGAGCCGAATCTGTTCTTCTCAGGTGTTCGTCCGGCCATTAACGTTGGTCTTTCGGTTTCCCGAGTTGGCGGTGCAGCCCAGGTAAAGGCCATGAAACAGGTTGCAGGTACCCTGCGCCTCGATTTGGCCCAGTATCGTGAGTTGGCTGCCTTTGCCGCCTTCGGTTCGGATCTGGATGCCGCAACCCAGGCCCAGCTCACCCGTGGTGAGCGTCTGGTTGAGATTCTCAAGCAGCCTCAGTATCAGCCTCTGGCCATGGAGCAGCAGGTGACCATTCTCTATGCTGGTGCCAACGGTTATCTTGACAAGCTGCCCATCGAGACCCTGCGTGATTACGAGGATGAGCTCTACAGCTACATCGAATCCAATGACCCCTCAATTTTTTCCGATCTCACCGAGAAGCAGGAATTTACTGATGGTATCAAGGAAAAACTCAATGCCGCTCTCACTACCTTTGGAGATACCTTCAAGGCAACCAAGGGACTTAACTAAGAGGGGTAGGATTCAGTTATGCCAAGCTTACAAGACGTAAAGTCAAAAATAGTTGGTGTCAAAAAGACTGCGCAGATCACCAAGGCCATGAACATGGTCGCATCTTCAAAGTTACGTGGCGCTCAGGCGAAGATGGAGTCTTTCAGGCCCTATACTTCAAAATTTAATGAGGCAATGTCCAATCTGTCCGGTGGTTCTAATAATGGAGCCTTTCCCCTGATGGATGTGCGGCCAGTCAAAAATGTTGAACTGGTTGTCGTCACCTCTGACCGTGGCCTTTGCGGCTCTTTTAATTCCAATATCCTGAAGATGGTGGAAAAAAAGATTCGTGAGTATGAGGCTGAGGGCAAGACTGTCTCGCTCGTCTGTGTCGGAAAAAAAGGCAATTCGTTTTTGCGCAAGACAGGAAAGGTTCGCAAGGCATATACAGACATCATGTCGAGCTTCCAGATGTTTCACGCACGTGAAATTGCCCAGGACGTGGCCGAAAACTTCATCAACCAAAATACTGATCTGGTCGAAGTTGTGTACGGACGATTCAAGTCTGTTGCCATCCAACGTCCTGAGTTGCAGAGTATGCTGCCCATCAAGCCAATTGAAGGCGACGAAGTCGCAGCCCCGAAAAGCAGTGGTGAGTACATCTATGAGCCCTCAACCGAGGAGATCATGGAGGTATTGCAGCCCCTGTATCTGAATGTCACCATCTACCATGCAATGCTTGAGGTTGGCGCCAGTGAGCAGGCAGCACGAATGACTGCCATGGATAACGCAACCAGTGCATGTAGGGATATAATTAGCAATCTTACCTTGGTGTACAACAAGGCCAGGCAGGCAGCTGTTACCGGCGAACTGATGGATATTGTTGGTGGCGCCGAAGCCCTTAAGGGTTAAGTTAAGGGATAAGAGATCACTAACAAATTAATCATACTTTGAGGAGGGGTGTATCCCTATGAGTGAGCAAAAAGTAGGAAAAATCACACAGGTAATTGGTCCCGTAGTTGATGTTGAGTTTGAGCCTGGTAAACTGCCGACCATTATGAACGCATTGATGGTCAGCAACCCAGGTATATCTGATGAAGCCGACAATCTTGTAGTTGAAGTTGCCCAGCATCTTGGCGACAACTCTTGCCGCTGTATTGCCATGGATGCTACCGATGGTTTGGTTCGCGGCATGGAAGTTCGTGACTCCGGTTCACCCATTACCATTCCCGTTGGCGCACCAGCCCTCGGTCGGATCATGAATGTCGTTGGACGTCCTGTTGATGGTATGGGACCCATTGCATCAGATAAAACGATGCCTATTCACCGCGAGGCCCCCCTGTTCACCGAGCAGGATACCGAGGTTCGTGTACTGGAGACTGGCATTAAAGTAATCGATCTCCTGGTACCCTTCCCACAGGGTGGTAAGATGGGTCTGTTCGGCGGTGCTGGTTGTGGTAAGACCGTTATCATGATGGAGATGGTTAATAACATCGCCATGCATCATGGTGGTATCTCTGTTTTCTGTGGTGTTGGTGAGCGAACCCGTGAAGGAAATGATCTCTACCATGAGATGAAGGATTCCGGCGTACTGCCCAAGGCCGCACTAGTCTACGGTCAGATGACAGAGCCTCCCGGAGCCCGTTCACGAGTCGCCCTGACCGGTTTGACTGCTGCTGAGTATTTCCGTGATGAGGAAGGTCAGGACGTTCTCTTCTTTGTCGATAACATCTTCCGTTTTACCCAGGCCGGTTCTGAGGTTTCCGCCCTTCTAGGACGTATTCCTTCAGCGGTTGGTTATCAGCCGACTCTGGCCACTGATCTTGGTGCCCTGCAGGAGCGTATTACCTCTACCAACAAGGGATCCATTACCGCTGTTCAGTGCGTATATGTACCGGCGGATGACTTGACAGATCCTGCCCCTGCCACAACCTTCGCCCATCTGGATGGAACTGTTGTTCTCTCCCGTCAGATCGCTGAGCTTGGTATCTATCCGGCGGTTGATCCTCTTGATTCCACCTCTCGTATCCTTGATCCCAATGTCGTTGGACAGGATCATTACGATGTTGCCCGTGGAGCCCAGATTTCTCTGCAGAAGTACAAGGATCTTCAGGATATTATCGCCATCCTTGGTATGGATGAGCTTTCTGAGGAAGATCAGCTTCTTGTTGCCCGTGCCCGTAAGATTCAACGCTTCCTGTCACAGCCCTTCACCGTCGCTGAGGTATTCACTGGAATGGCCGGTAAGTTTGTTAAGGTTGCCGACACCGTCCAGGGCTTCAAAGAGATTCTTGAAGGAAAACATGATGATCTTTCTGAAAACTCCTTCTATATGGTCGGCAGTATAGACGAAGTTCTTGAGAAGGCTGCCAAGGAAGAGGCTTAATCGATTCAACTGAGTAGAGAGGTCTAATCATGGCACAACAGATACGATTGGAAGTAGTCACACCCTCAGGGGCTGTGGTCAATGAGGACGTTGATATTGTTAACGCGCCTGGATACGGTGGTGATTTTGGTGTACTGGCCAATCATGCTCCGTTTCTCTCGACCATCAAGGTTGGTATTCTCAGCTATCAGCAGGGAAAAGACCGTGATAATCTGATGATCAGCGGCGGTTTTTGCGAGGTTTCAAATAACAAGATTACATTCTTGGTTGAGAGCGCTGAGTTTGGTCGTCAAATTGATGTTGACCGCGCCATGAAGGCCAAGGAGCGCGCCGAGCAACGGCTTGCCAAAGCCACCCAGCATGATGATACGCTGAACCGCACACGTGCTGAGGCAGCGCTTCAACGTGCTCTTGCGCGCATGAAGGCTTCCAAGCTCAACTGACAAGTCATTTTGTCATATAAAAAAAAGGCCGTCCATTAGGACGGCCTTTTTTTTTATCCAAGTGCAAAGTGTGTCAGTTTTTGTTATGGTATCTGTCAATAATAATGATGAACCATGGCCGTGCACCGTACAGGCTTTGAGACATTTTCTTGATATGGATTAAACAGAAGAGGACATGATATGAAGGCGAAAGAGCGCATGGCCATTGCCCGGCAGATGCCGGTCGAGTTGACTGTTGCTGAGCGGATTACCAATTTTGATGAGATCGTTGCAGGGTATAGCGAGGAAACTGCTGTGCTTGAGGCCAATCGTTGCCTCCAGTGTAAAAAACCGGGATGCCGTGATGGCTGCCCCATCAATAATGATATTCCGGCCTTTATTGCCCTTCTCCGAGATCGTCAATTTGAGGAAGCCTACTGGAAGATCCGTGAGACCTCATCCATGCCGGCCGTCTGCTCCAGGGTGTGCCCACATGAATTTCAGTGTGAGGGGGCCTGTGTTCGGGGCAAAGGCAAGGGCCAGGCAGTGGCTATAGGGATGCTTGAGCGTTTCCTCGTTGACTGGATGGTCGGGAACAAGAAAGATTTGACTCGTGAATGCGCCATGCCCGGTGACAAGAAAGTCGCTATTGTTGGCTCTGGACCTGCTGGTATGACCGTGGCCTATTGTCTGGCACATCGCGGGATACCATGTACTATTTATGAGAGCCTCTCTGAGTATGGTGGCATGTTGACTGTAGGTATTCCAGCTTTTCGCCTGCCGCGTGATATCATTCATGCAGAGTTTGATGCCCTCAAGAGTTGTGGCGTGACCATTAAGACTGGCGTGACCATAGGTCGTGACAAGTCATTACAGGATCTTCGGGATGAGGGTTTTGACGCTGTTTTTATGGGTGTCGGTGCACATGCGAGCCGTAAACTGGGGCTTGATGATGAGGAGAAGACGCAAGGAGTTATGCACGGTGTTGATTATCTTCGCCGCATTAACTTGGGTGAAAATATAGATCTGGGTAAAAAGGTCGTTGTTGTGGGTGGTGGAAATGTTGCCATTGATGTTGCCCGTACAGCCTTGCGATTTGGATCCAGTGACGTCTTTATTCTTTATCGTCGTTCCAAGGCGGAGATGCCAGCTTCCATGGCCGAGGTCCACCATTTGGAGGAGGAGGGGGTTCGCATCGAGATGCTTGCTGCCCCGGTCAAGATTCACCATGAGAACGGTAAGCTGACAGGTGTTGAATGTATTCGGATGGAGCTTGGTGAGCCTGATGCCTCAGGCAGGCGTCGGCCAGTTGTTCAGGAGGGTTCCAATTTCATCATTGAGGCCCATTCCCTGGTGCCTGCCATCAGCCAGAATGTCGAGCATACTGCAGATAAGGGTCAGGAGTTCAAGTTGACGAGCTGGGGAACTTACGATACCGATCCTTTGACGTTACAGACTTCTGTTGAGTGGATCTTTGCTGGCGGTGATGATGTTCTTGGTCCTCAGACTGCAGCCAAGGCCGTATACCAAGGCAAGGTCGCCGCGGAATCAATTGAGTGTTTTTTGAATGGTCGCGATCTGATGACTGATCGTGAGTTTCTTTGCCCGCTTGAAGATTAATTTGTAATACATGTGCGTATCGCACATGATAGAGAACCGCGCCAGTCTGGTTCAGGGAGATTTTTGACCTGATTCAGCTGGCGTTTTTTGTTTTCCCGGTTACATGCTGGGTTTTGATATTTCTTTTCAGCTGCTGAATGCGCCCTGACGGCTCCTCTTATTCATGGAGCAGTCGTTCGATCTCGTAGATGACATCCAGGGCCTGGCGTGGGGTCAGGTCGTTTGCCCGGATGGTTTTCAGATAATCGATGACGGGATCGGCAGGTGGATTGAACAGGGCGAGTTGCTGGGGAGGACGACCTTTCTTTTCCTTTTGTTGACTCTCTCTGGCAAAGTTTGGGCGTCCTGTGTGGTCGAATTCGCCGGATTCAATGTTGTGCAGGATCTCTCCGGCCCGTTTGACCACTCGTTCTGGAACTCCGGCAAGTGCTGCCACCTGAATACCATAGCTGCGGTTGGCCCCACCCTTGACCAGTTTATGCAGAAAGATGATCGTATCATTCCATTCACGCACGGCAATGGAGTAGTTGTGCACCCGGTGTCGTGTCCGTGCCAGATCGGTCAGCTCGTGGTAATGGGTGGCAAACAGTGTCTTCACTCCGCGGCTGTTTTTCTCAACCAGTTCTTCTGCAACCGCCCAGGCAATGGCCAACCCGTCGTAGGTTGAAGTACCGCGACCGATTTCATCGAGGATGACCAGGCTCCGGTCGGTGGCATTATTGAGGATGTTGGCGGTTTCGTTCATTTCGACCATAAAGGTTGACTGGCCGCGTCTCAGATCATCCATGGCACCCACCCGGGTGAATATGCGGTCAACGATACCAATCTCGGCCTGGTCTGCCGGGACAAAGCTGCCCATCTGTGCCATGAGGACGATCAAGGCGGTCTGGCGGAGTATTGTCGATTTGCCGGCCATATTTGGGCCGGTGATAATGAGAATTTCCTGCTCGCTCTGGTCTAGATGTGTATCGTTGGGGACAAATGTTCCAGGTGGTAATGAACGCTCTATGACCGGGTGGCGCCCCTCGTTGATGGAAATAACTTCGCCCCCATTAACCTCTGGCCGTTTGTAGCGGTAAAGCCTGGCCACTTCGGCCAGGGCACTGAAAAAGTCGATTCTGGCCAGGTGCTGAGCGCATTTGATCATGCGCGGGCTGGCTGCCGCAAGGGTGGCGCGGATCTCGGAGAAGAGCTGGTATTCCAGTTCCAGGCAGCGTTCCTGCGCACCCAGAACCTTATCCTCAAATTCCTTGAGCTGCGGAGTAATGAAGCGTTCGGCGTTGACCAGGGTCTGTTTGCGGATGTAATGGTCCGGGACTTTCTCGGCATGGAGTTTGCTCACCTCAAGGAAATACCCGAAGACTTTATTATACCCCACTTTGAGTTTGCTGATTCCGGTGGACTCACGCTCGCTTTGTTCTAGCCCTGCGATCAGCTGTTTGGAATCTCGCTGGATCAGAAGTAACTCATCGAGTTCAGAATGGTAGCCGGCCTTGATCAGTTTTCCGTCCCGGACAGTGATGGGAGGTTCCTCGTGGATGGCTGCTTCAAGGAGTTGATGCAGATCGTCCATCAGGTCGATCTGCTGCGATATTTCCTGGAGTTTCGGAGCCAGACAGGAGCTCAGAAGTTCACGAATGGCAGGCAGACGCTGCAAAGATTGCTTGACGGCCAGCATGTCGCGGCCATTACCACTCCCCAGAACCATACGACTGTTGAGACGTTCCAGATCGTAAACCTCGCCGAGCAGAGAGCGTAATTGTTCACGGCGATTGCCGTTTTGCAGCAGGTCTTCCACCGCGTCAAGCCGGGATTTGATCTGGCTCACATCCTGAAGGGGGAAGAGGAGCCGCTGTTTGAGGATACGGGCACCCATGGGTGTGGAGGTCTGGTCAAGAATTGCCAGTAAGGAGCCCTGCCGTTTGCCGCCGATGACAGTCTGGGTCAGCTCCAGGTTGCGGCGGGAAGAATCATCGATCTGGAGAATGTGGCCCAGGTCAATGGGTGTCAGTCGCTCCAGATGGTTCATGTCGGTTTTTTGGGTCTCCTGGATATAACCAAGGAGGATGCCGGCAGCGATTATGCCCTGTTGGAGGTGATCGCACCCGAATCCGGCCAGATTGCTGACTCGAAACTGGTCGATGAGTAACTCCCGGCAGCTGTTGAGATGAAAGAGGTTCTTCTGGCGTCGGGTGACGCAGATTCCTGGCAGCAGAGTTCGGATGCTGTTCAGCAGTGGGGTTAAGACCTCTTCATCTTCGTCGGCGATGAGCAGTTCCGCCGGGGTCATTCGGGTCAGCTGGTCAAGGATCTGTTCCGGCTCATGGCCCATGTCCTCGAATTCTCCGACCTGAAAGTCACCGGTGGAGAGATCAAGGAAGCTGATGCCGTAGAGATAGCCCTCCTTGACGGGTTTATGACAAAGGGCCGCCACATAAAGGTTGTCCTTGTCATCAAGAAGCTGATTGTCCGTGACCACTCCCGGTGAGACTACCCGCACCACCTCGCGCCTGACAATGCCCTTGGCCTGGGCCGGGTCTTCCACCTGTTCGCAGATAGCCACACGCTTGCTGGCTCGAATCAGTTTGGCCAGATAGGTGGCTGCGGCGTGATACGGGATGCCGCACATGGGGACCCGATTTTCGGTGTCCTTACTGTTGCGTGAGGTGAGAGTGATCCCAAGGAGTTTAGAGGCCTCTACTGCGTCTTCAAAGAACATTTCGTAAAAATCCCCCATTCGATAAAAAAGGATGGCATCGGGGTGCTGTTCTTTGATCTCCAGGTATTGCTGGAGCATGGGGGTGATTTTAGGGGACTTGCTCATGATCGATATGGAAGTTGGTGGAGAGAACCACGCATGCCTTGATGGTCAATGGTGAGGATGGCATAGCTCCCTGGGGCCCCGTGAGGACCTGTGGAAAGAAAACTGCCCGGGTTGATGAACAGTACCCCGGCACAGAAATGACAGACTGCCTGGTGGCTGTGGCCGTAAACGATGCAGTCGGCTTGGGGAAACAGATCCCAGACCCGTTCTTCGATATTATGGCGGGGACCGTTGGCTCCGTGACAAAGGCCGATGGTTTTGTCAGCCAGGGTGATGAGTTTGCTGGTTGGCAGGGCCTGCTGGCATTCATACGTGCACATATTGCCATGCACGGCATGGACCTCACGTGTACCAGAGTTGCTCAGGGCCTTCAGGATGGAAATATCGCACAGGTCTCCTGCGTGGATAATCACACTGCATTCGTCAAAGGCCTGTGTGATCTGCTCATGAAACAGATCATTGTCCTCATAAAGATGGGTATCGGAGAGAAGACCGACGCGAATCATTAAAAAACTCCCTGACAAGTAAAACGATGAGTCATGACAGAGGAGATCAGTCGGGCAAATGGCTCCCCTGTGGAATATCAAGAGAGTATACTGGGAGTGGCAGGGAGAAGCATGGAAAAAATCGTTTCTTGCAGGCGCAAAACGGTCTTGCTGCAAACAACTGCGGGGCGATGCCGACTGAGTCGATATCGCCCCGCTTGTAAAACCGGATGGCAAATTACAGAGATGGCCAGGTAAGCCTCTCTGTGAAAAAAAATTTACTGGTATCAGTCGAAGGCCATGTCAGTTGTCCATTCTTTCCAGACATTACCCACCAGGTCAGGACCTGGTTTCAGAGTTTTTTTACCCGGTTTCCAGCCGGAAGGCGTGGCTTCCCCACCTTTGGTCTCACGGACCAGCTGGAAGGCCTGTACCTGTCGGAAGGTCTCGTTGACATTCCGACCTACGGGTGGGGTCAGAACTTCATAACCCTGGACAACACCGTCTGGATCAATGATGAAGCGACCGCGGGCCTCGACCCCGGCATTCTCGTCATAGACGCCGTAAACTTTGCCAACTTTACCGCCGGCATCAGAGAGCATGGGGAAGGGGACACCACCTTCCACCATTTTGGAAAGCTCGTTATCATCCCACATCTTGTGGACGAACATGGAGTCGATGGACATGGAGATGACCTCGGCGCCCAGTTTCTGGAACTCAGGGTATTTTTCGGCAACTGCCGAAATCTCGGTCGCTCAGACGAAGGTGAAATCACCCGGGTAGAAACAGAGCAGAACCCATTTACCCAGATAATCCGAGAGCTTGAGGTTGATAAATTTACCTTGCTGATAGCCCGGTGCAACAAAGTCCGGAGCTTTTTGGCCGACCACGATCATGGAGCGTACCTCCTGAATAGTTTCTTTTTTTTCTGAAGCCGCTTCCTGCGGTTCTTCACCTACCGGGCCACCTGTGGGCCGTGCGCAGCCAACTGCGCTTTCCTCTGCCATATTCTCACCTCCAGAGTTGAATTGTTGAGTGGAAAATATAATTCCAATAGATAATAGTTATCATTTTCGATGGGTCTGTGTCAAGCCGCATCGCACATGATAACAAGAAAAAATCGGGTTGCCGAATTGACTATCTATCCGGCATGATGAAGAGTCTTTTGACTCTTCTGATTACCCATGAAACTCAGCTTCTCAAGCAAAAGAGTCATTGGAACCGAGATGAGTAGTGAACCGGGTGTTTTCCGACAAACAATTCGCAGTGACCAGCGGGAGCGAGGACGTTTGGCGGGGAGCATTCGGTTTACGAGTCGTTACAACCGAACCCCTAGATACCTGGCTGAGCTTTGTGGGCAATCAGTGGGTTAATATCTTTTTAATTGAGCGGCCCATTTGATTGATTGAATAGGGCTTTTTGATAAAACCACCCACGCCGAGATCGAGAGCCTTCTTGATCTCATGATTTTTAGAGAAGCCGCTGGATATGAGAGCCTTTTGTGCAGGATAGATTTTGATGACCTCTTCATACGTCTGGCGGCCGTTTATTCCTGGGTCCATGAGCATATCCAGAACAATTAAATCAACTGGTGTTTTCTTAATAAATTCGATGGCCATCTCACCAGAACTGACAGTGTCAACCCTGTAACCCAGGGCGGTAAGGATTTTTTCCGCAAGATGACGCAGCTGTGGCTCGTCATCCACGACCAAGATGTGCTCTTGGTTTCCTGTATAAGTTTCCGATAGATCATCTTGTGTCTTTGCAGCTGTCTCTTGATTACTGACCGGAAAGTAGAGCTGAAAAATGGTTCCCTGTTCGCTACTTTGAATGAACACCTTGCCGTCATGGTCAAGGACTGTGTTCCAGACAATAGTTAAACCGAGTCCTGTTCCGCTTTTACCCATTGTTTTTTTTGTATAAAATGGCTCAAAGATATGTGCCTGGTCTTGTTCTGAAATACCAGGACCGTTATCCTGTACCTGAATGATCAGGTAATGGCCCGGTGCTATTTCCCGTGATAATTCTTCGGATTGTTCGATCTGGCGATTGTAGGTGGAGATATTGATATTTCCTGTATTGTTCATGGCCTCTGCAGCGTTTGTGACCAAGTTCATAACGGCTTTCTTGACGTGCACGGATGAGCAGGAAATAGTGGGGTATTCTGCTGTAAGCTGAGTCGTACAGCTTACTTCAGGGTGTGATGACTTAAGTTGCATGTACTCGGGAGAGTTGAGGTATTCCTGGATCAGCCTGTTGCTGTCATGTGCTTCCCGTGTGCTGGCAACATTTCTGGCAATGGTGAGGAGATCGGCTACAACAGTTGCTGCTCGTCTACCGGAATCCTGTATAGCCTGCAGGGGGTCACGAAGGTCACTGGATTCGGGTAATTGCCGCAGAAGTAGCTCGGGGTAGGTGATAACCCCTGAAAGAATATTGTTTAAATCGTGGGCTACCTCTCCGGCCACCATACCCATGGCCTCCAGTTTTTCTGCCTTGAAAAGCTGTTTTTGCAGTACTCTTTTTTCCTCTTCTTCTGCTTTTCTTTGACTGATATCACGGCATGAGAAAAGAATGGCTGTTGTCTTGTCAAATTCGATCCGTGTCGCTCGTATTTCCACAGGCACATGTTTACCGGAGCGGTTGACAAGTTCAGCCTCGAATTGGGCACTGCCTGTGGTTTGTACCTGATCAATCAGCTTTTGTATTGAGCCCGTGGGGCTGTTTTGGTAGAGATCATGAACAGTTAATGTGCGAATTTCGTACTCACTGTATTCCGATTGATCACAGAATTGTTGATTTGCACTGATGTACTGCCCATCAATGGCGGTGATGTAGATGCCATCGCCTGAGTTATCATAGAGAGTGCGATAGCGGCGTTCGCTGATTTGCAGTTCTTTTTCTTTCTTCTTTCTGTTTTGTATCTCACGCAGCAATTCTTGGGTACGCTCGACGATCTTATCCTCCAGATCTGTTGTGGCTTCCACAAAGGCGTGATGCGATGTTTCTCTGAATCTTTCATAGATCAAGGAAAAAAGTATGACCACGAGAAGGGATGGAATAAAGCGTAACGCAAGATTTGCACTGTACACATGGCCAACTGGGGCAATGAGATCAATCAGCAGGACCGCGAGGCAGGACAGTAGGTAAAAAATTGAAACTAGAAGGCCTTTTTGGGTACCCAGGAGAAAAAAGGTAAAGAGGGGAAAGGTGTAGCTCCAGACAAAGGCGGTACCGGCGACACCGCCACTGATGAACAGGTAGAGGTACAGGCAGTACATTGTCGCGAGGCCGGTATAAATACAGAGATCAAGGGCTCCTTTTCGTTTGAGAAAGATAAGAACAAGGAACAGTACAAAAGCCGCCAGGAAGTCAAATATTCCGAGTAACTGATTACCTTGTATCTGGGCTAGAATCCCAAGCAGGCCGAGAAAAATAATGCCGATCGTGCAAATACCATACAGCAGGGCGATTTTCCGTATTTTTTCTTTGTCAGCAATGTCTTTGGCAAAGAAAAAATCTCGATGAGAGGATAGTTGAGAGTGCAGAGAGGATAGGATTTTTACCATACTGGAAAGCCTTTATGTATCTGTGAATACTCAATTGATAATATTAACTACTACTTATTCGGTTTATAATAATTTTGTGTGATTGTAAAGGCAAGCGTGCAAAATTTTTTTTACAGCTGGAATCTGCATTGCGCATAACTGCAAGCTTGCTACACGCATGGGTGTAGAGGACGGGTTCTCCGTGTCGCATGGTGCCGGAGCAGGGATAATTGTGATGATGAAACGAGCGCTTGGGGGTGGGAGATTATAATCTGTTGCGGGTTATTCCGGGTTAAGGTTATAGTATGAGTTTTTTGAGAGTAAATGGCGCAGTTAGCCCATGTTATCAGCAGAATTATTATTCCGTTGTGGCGAACGACAAGGAGATTTATATGTACAGCACCTCAGATTTGCGCAAGGGCCTCAAGATTGAGATTGACGGCGAGCCTTATATCATCATCGAGTTTGAATTCTCCAAACCCGGCAAGGGCCAGGCCCTCTACCGTTGTAAAATGCGTAACATGATCACCGGCAATCAGTTTGTGAAGACCTATCGTTCCAGTGATAAGTTTGTGAAGCCGGCTCTGGAAGAGCGCAAAATGCAATATCTCTACAATCAGGATGACGAGTATCACTTCATGGATAGCGAGAATTTTGAGCAGATCTTTGTCGTCCGTGATCAACTGGGCGACAACGTCAACTTCATGGTCGATAACATGGAAGTTGATGTACTCTTTTTTCAGGATCGGCCCATTGATGTCAGCCTGCCCAACTTTGTCAATCTGCTGGTTACCCAGGCTGACCCTTGGGTCAAGGGAGATACTTCGGGCTCTGATACCAAGCCCATAACCGTTGAGACCGGGTATGTCCTTCAGGTACCGCCCTTTGTTGACCAGGGTGACAAAATCCAGATCGATACCCGTACCGGTGCCTATGTAACCCGCGTCAAGGAGTAACTTCACTCCATGCTTGATCTTCAGGGGCTGCGCACACGCGCAGCCTTTTTTCAGGCCATTCGTCATTTCTTTGTCGAACTTGGGTTTCTTGAGGTCGACACTCCCATTCGCCAGCCAGCCCTGATCCCGGAAGCTCATATACACCCTTTGTTTGCTGACTCCTGGTTTCTTCAGGCCTCACCTGAGTTGTGCATGAAGCGACTGCTGGCTTGCGGTTGTGAGCATATTTTTCAGGTGGCCCGCTGTTTTCGTAAGGACGAGCGTGGTCGTTTGCATCTTGAGGAGATGACCCTTCTCGAATGGTATCGGAAAGATGCTGATTACCGTGATCTCATGGAGGATTGCGAACGACTCGTAGGGGCATTGGCCATGCGGATGGCTGAGGCGGGAGTTGCAGGGGTAGACGAAAAAGGCAGTCTGCTGGTTGCCGGTCGGACCATTGATCTGAGCCCACCCTGGACACGTCTGAGCGTGACCGAGGCCTTTTCACGTTGGAGTCCCATGTCTTTGCCGCAGGCTTTGGCTGAAGATATGTTTGATGAGATCCTTGTGGAGCATGTTGAACCGCATCTTGGCTGGGATCAACCCCTTTTTCTCATGGATTACCCTGTGGAATTGGCCTCATTGGCTCGCACAAAACCTGGCGAGCCGCAGGTGGCGGAACGCGTTGAGCTTTATCTGGCCGGAGTAGAGATTGCCAACGGTTTTTCCGAGCTCTGCGATCCTGTGGAGCAGAGAATCCGTTTTGCTCGAGAGATTGAGCTGATTGTTACAAGCGGTCGTACGGCCCCGGCCATGCCGGAACGTTTTCTGGAGGATTTGGGGCGGCTGGATCAGGCTGCAGGGATTGCTCTGGGCCTGGATCGTCTGTTGATGTTGTTTCTCGGTGCAGATTCTGTTGCCCGGGTACAGTCTTTTTCCCCTGATGATTTCTGATTTTTCTTTTTCTTTCGCACCACGTTGTGGTATTGTTGTCTTATGGTGATGTTGAAGTACTCACGTTTCGGGAACGTACAGTAATGAATTTGAACAAATAATTACTCTATGTCCCTTACATCATGGAGGCGTTGCAATGATGTGGAATGGATCGGGATGGGGACCCATGCACGGGGGCTGGTTTATGCCTTGGTTTGGTCTGATTTTTCTGGTGGTATGTCTCTATTTTGTGTGGCGTGGTTCCAGTTGCCATTCATCGAGTGAGAGAGATGCTGGATTGCGGGATGATTTGCGACATCTGCAGGAGGAGATGCGTGAGTTGCGGCGGGATCTGGCAGAACTCAAAAAACAGGATGCCACGAAAAAATAGCGGGTCTTGCTGAGTTGTTGCGGATTGCTCTCAGGAGCAATCCTGGATGACATCGTGACAATTCATTAAAGCTCTATCCTGCATGTGCTGCGGTCTGTTTATCTTTTTTTACCCTTCTTTTTCCACTGGTTCGATGCGGGTTGTTTGCTTGTTCTCTTTTCAAGGAGCTGCTCCAGAAGCTGTCGCTGTCGGCTGCGCTCGTTTTTTGTGCGGGCAACGAAAATTTTCTGATCCCGATCTCGATTCAGCCCGGTAACATACATGGCCGTGGCCAGAGTGCCGGGTGTTGGAGTGAAATCCTGAAACTGACGGACTGGTAATCCCAGTTGCCTGAGCTTTGGCACCATGGCCCGGCAGTGGTCATCGGTGCAGCCTGGATGGGCTGAGATCAGGTAGGGGCTGAGTCGTACCGGTCGCTTGAGCTCTCTGTTGATCCGTTGGCATTCCCTGACAAATTTCTGCAGCTCACTGTGGTCTTCCTTGTGCATGAGTTTCAGAACCTCGGACTCGGTATGTTCCGGGGCGATTTTCAGCATGCCAGGGCAGTGATCTCGAATAATGGCCCGCATCAGGCGTGGCGTGCTGCGCAACAGTTCCATGCGCAGACCCGAGGAGATAAAGACATGCTTGACCCCTGGTATGTCTCTGGTCTGTTTCAGGAGCTTGAGAAAGCTTTCCTCGTCAATGTTCAGATTGGTACAGAGTTTAGGGTAGAGACAGTCGTGTTTCTTGCAGCCGCCGATCCTGCAGCTGGTGCCGTAGAGATTGGCTGTGGGGCCACCCAGGTCGCTGATGGTGCCGCTGAAGTCATCCATGGCGGCGAGGGTTTGTGCCTCGCGGATGATGGATTTTTGGCTACGACTGCTGACCTCTGGCCCCTGGTGACGAGTGATGGCGCAAAATGAACAGTTGCCGGAGCATCCACGAACAATGGTAATTGAGTCGCGGATCATGGCATGGGCCGGGACATTGGGAGTGCTGGGATGTGGTCGTCTGGAAAAAGGCAGATCGTAGAGTGCGTCCATCTCGATTGTGGAAAGAGGAACGGCGGCCGGGTGTTGGATCAGCCAGAAATTTTGTTGCTGCTGGGCCAGAATGGTATCCATCCGAGCCCTGGCCTGACGGTCAATGAGACGTTCTGCTTTCATGAATTGACCGACGTCATCTTGAATGGCCTTCCAGCCTGGCAGAATTTTGACATTCGCACGTGCTTCTGAAGCCGTCGGAAAGCATTCCTGAAAACCCCGTTCAGTGAGCCGTTCACAGGTCCCGGGGATCCCGCTCAAATTCTTGTTGCCACTTGCCAGCCGGTGGGCAACTTCCACCACTGCCCGTTCACCCATGCCGTAGACGAGCAGGTTTGCCTTGGCCTCGGTCAATACCGATCCCCGCAATTTTGCCTGTTTGTAGTCGTAATGGATAAAGCGTCTGAGTGAGGCTTCAACCCCGCCTAAAATCACTGGTATGTTTTTATATGCGGCTCGAGCAAGACCTGCATAAATCAGGGCCGCACGATCCGGTCGTCTTCGTCCCTCTTTGCTTTGTGTCTTCCCGCGCCAGGGATTGCCATCAGGCGAATAGGAATCCTGATCACGGACTTTGCCATTGCCGGAGTAGTTGGCGACGATGGAGTCAAGATTACCACCGCTGATCCCGAAGAAGAGGCGAGGCTGACCAAAGATGCGGAAATCATCGGGTCTGTCGAAGCGGGGCTGGGCAAGGATGGCCACCCGATATCCCTCTCTTGCCAGCAGCCGTCCAATCAGGGCAATGCCGAAGGAGGGGTGGTCGATATAGGCATCACCGCTGACCAGAACGATGTCCACCTGATCCCAGCCGCGGGCCGCACATTCCTGTGGGGTGGCCGGTAAGGGGAGGGGCTGTGGCTGGTGATTGTGTGATGCTGGAGTCATGTTTTTGTTTCGTGCTTGTTTCTTGGTCGCCGCTTAGGTAACCTTGACGAGGTGTGATATTTTCGGAGCCTTGTTCTTTTTGTCTGCCGAATTATAAAGGTGTTCAGGTTACCCTTCTTTTGGGGAAAGTAAAAGAGAAAGAACTGTTGTTGCCCGGGCAGGATGCAATGGCTTGGAGACAGATGATTGTGGAGGAATTGATGAGTATGGATATCGGACAGATGCTGGCCAGGATCGGAGAGGCCGTGGCCGGACAGCCGGTACCGGTGGTTGATCTGATTGCGGTTCAGACTAAAGATCCGTTCAAGGTCCTGGTGGCAACTATTCTCTCGGCTCGGACTCGGGATGAGGTGACGGCCGTGGCCGCCAAAAATCTTTTTGCTCGGGCTGCACATCCAGGTGAGTTGGCACAGTTGGATCAGGAGACCCTGGAAGGCTTGATCCGCCCGGTTGGCTTTTTCCGCAACAAGGCCAGGTATCTCAGCCAACTGCCCGCTATTCTCTTCGATCGCTTTGACGGCCAGGTGCCGCAAACCATGGCAGATCTGCTCAGTCTTCCCGGTGTCGGGCGAAAAACCGCCAACCTGGTTCTGGCTCAGGCCTTTCATATTCCAGCCATCTGTGTTGATACCCATGTCCATCGAATCATGAATATCTGGGGATATGTGGAGACCAAAACACCTGAGGACACCGAGCAGGCGCTGCGGAAAAAATTGCCCCCGGAGCATTGGATTGAGGTCAATTCGCTTCTGGTTGCTTTTGGACAGTCTGTTTGTCGTCCGGTGGGGCCTCATTGTGATGCGTGCGTTCTGGCGGACGACTGTCTCAAGATCGGAGTGACACCGCGTAAGGGGCGGAGGGTCGTTGAGAAAGCCGTGGGGGAGCGAAAGGGGACTCGTTTAATCTCATGGAATGTGAACGGCTTACGGGCGGTGACAAAGAAGGGGTTTGTCCGTTGGGCCATGGAGCTAGCACCGGACGTTCTCGCCCTGCAGGAGATCAAGGCCCTGCCCGAGCAGTTGCCGGTCGAGGTGCTGGAGCTGGATGGTTATCATGCCTATTTTCATTCGGCCGAACGGAAGGGCTATTCCGGTGTGGCCACCTATAGTCGACAGGAGCCGGAGCGGGTTATTGTCGGTCTGGATGATGATCGTTTTGACAGTGAAGGGCGGGTGTTGACGCTGGAGTTTGCAGATTTCTTTCTGGTCAATGCCTACTTTCCCAACTCCCGTCACGATCTCACCCGTCTGGGTCTGAAAGATGACTTCAATCGTTGCTTCCATGACTTTGTTGACCGTCTGGCCCGGGAGAAAACCGTGGTCACCTGCGGTGATTTTAATGTCGCCCACCAGCCCATTGATCTTGCCAACCCCGAGTCCAACACCGGGAGCCCCGGATTTACTCCCGAAGAGCGGGCCTGGATGGATGAGTATGTGGCCGGCGGCTGGATCGATACCTTCCGCAGCCGCAATCCGGATCCTGGTTTCTATACCTGGTGGAGTTATCGCAGCCGGGCCAGGGAGAGGAATGTGGGCTGGAGGATCGATTATTTTTTTGTCGATCCGGCCAGTGGCGACCGGGTGCTGGATGCGGCCATCCTCGATGAAGTCATGGGCTCGGATCATTGTCCTGTGCGGCTTGATCTTGGGATTGCATCTTCTCCCTGAATCTGATTGAGCCAAGGCGATCAATTGCTGGTCATGAGCCTTAAACCCTTGTTACGCTTTCGGCCAGAGTCCTGTCGGGGGGAGTGACGTTCTCAGGCAAGGTGAACTGCCAAAGAAGAGCGGAATGTGTTGTTTTCGTCCAATGTTCCCTTCTTTTCAAATGTCCAGACGAGAATATTTCCGATCATGCTTTTGACCGGAAACTAAATTTATTCTAACCAAGTGCTAATAATAGGTTGGCATATTCATGGGTATAAGATCGTACTGGTTCATTTCAGGCTACCTTGAAAAATTGTCTTTTCGTTCAATATCTGCGTTGCGCTCAAAATTTTATCCTCGGAATATCGAATATATGCCTGCGGTAAAATTTTTCGCGCGCCTTGATCTTGAACAAAAGTCCTAATTTTTCAAAGTCCCCTTCAATCATCACACAGGAGAACAACATGAAAAAAGTATTTTCTCAAACCATGCTGGCGGCCGCTGCCCTGGTCGTGACTCTGAGCGTATCTCAGCAGGCAGTCAGTGCCTCACGTGACCACATTACTGTCGTTGGTTCATCAACGGTCTACCCCTTCAGCACCGTCGTGGCCGAGCAGTTCGGTAAGACCTCCGGTTTCAAGACTCCCAAAATTGAGTCCACCGGTTCAGGAGGTGGGTTGAAGCTCTTCTGTGCCGGGGTTGGCACCCAGCATCCGGATGTCACCAACTCTTCCCGCCGCATCAAGCAGTCTGAGATTGACAGATGCGCCAAGAACGGCGTCAACGAGATCGTTGAAGTCAAGGTTGGTTATGACGGTATTGTCCTGGCCAATGCCCGGACCGTCGCCCCCATGAAGCTGACCCGCCAGGAGATCTTTCTCGCCTTGGCCAAGGACGTGCCCAATCCCAACGGCGAGCAGGAGTTGATCCCCAACCCCCATAAGACCTGGCGTGATATCAACCCCGACCTGCCCGACACCCGGATCGAGGTCTTGGGCCCGCCGCCCACCTCAGGAACCCGTGATGCCTTTGTGGAGCTGGCCATGGAGTCCGGTGCCAAGTCCTTTGGCTGGATCAAGGCCATGAGCAAGAGCGACAAAAAGAAGTTTAAGGTTGTCGCGCACACCCTGCGCGAAGACGGGGCTTATATCGAGGCCGGTGAGAACGATAACCTGATCGTTCAGAAGCTGACCGTCAATCCCACCAGTTTGGGCATTTTCGGTTACAGCTTCCTGGATCAGAACACCGACCAGATTCAGGGCTCTCTGGTCGATGGTCAGGAGCCGAGCTTTGATAACATCGCCGAGGGCAATTACCCGGTTTCACGTCCCCTTTATTTCTATGTCAAGAAAGCCCATGTGGGTGTCATTCCCGGTATGACTGAATTCCTGGTCGAGTTTTCCAGCGACCGGGCCTGGGGCGAAGAGGGTTATCTGACCGACAAGGGCATGATTCCCATGCCTGCGGAAGAGCGGGCCAAGTTTGCCAGTGACATCAAAGGCCTCCATGTCTTGAAGGGCCTGTAAGAGATCTGATAAGTCTCTTCTTAACCGCGCCCCGGCCGTCCTTGTATGGTCCGGGGCGCACCTGTTTGGAAAACCATATTGGTCAAACCGGGCTTGCCCGGCAAATAACAACCGGTGCTTGCGAACACCGGTTTTCCTCCTGCCGTTCATCGACGTTTTAATTGAAGCGTTCACCGCGAACAATCTGGCCGTCCACCAGATAAATCACCTCTTCGGCAATATTGGTTACATGGTCGGCCAGCCGCTCAAGATGGCGGGAAATGAGAAAGTAGTTCATGAGCGGCGCCACATGCTCCGGATGTTCACGGATGGCCCGTTTGATGGTCCCGTAGGCCTGGTTGCGTATCTCATCCACCTCGTCATCGAGGATACAGACCTTGTGTGCCAGATCTGAATCCACCTGGACAAAGGCGTTTAATCCCAGACTCAACATCCCCTCAACTTTTTCACCCATTTCGTCCAGACGGATGGATGGGGCCTTGATTTCAGGATAACGGGAAATGATGAGTACCCGATTGGCAATGGAAGCCGCGATATCGGCAATCCGTTCCAGGTCATTGTTGATCTTGATGGTGGCGACCAGAAAACGGAGATCCGTGGCCACCGGCTGATAGAGGGCCAGGATCTTCAAACATTCCTCTTCGACCCTGATTTCCATTCGGTTGATCTCATCGTCGGTTTCAATCAGGTGGTTGCAGAATTCGCGATCTTTGGTTTCAATAGCGGTCAGGGCGTTATGGACTTGGGCCTCAACCTGAGCGCCGAGGCTCAAAAGCCGCCGGCGGAGCTCCTCTATTTCACGATGAAAGTGCTGTGTGACGCGCATATGAATTCTCCTTTTTTATTCAATCAGGTGATGGGTGTATTCATTCTAACTTTTTCTTGTCTTGTAAATCAAATTCCCTGTTCTTCAAGGTTATCGGGCATCGGGATGTTTCTCCAACGTGTCGGATGACAGTCATTATTACATTGTGTTTTTTACACTCCAGGCTATTATACATTATGGTTAACCTGTCATTCAGACACGTATTTTTGACCGGGAATTAAGGATGAATTCCAATCAGGCCCGTATACTGGTCGTTGAAGACGAGGCCGATATTCAGCAACTGATCACCTATAATCTGATCAGGGCCCGTTTCCAGGTCAGCTGTGCCGACTCAGGTGAGGAGGCCTTGGATTTTCTGGCGAACCAGCCTTTTGACTGTGTTCTGCTTGATCTCATGCTGCCCGGGAAAAGCGGCCTGGAGACCTGTCGTGCCATTCGTGCCATGCCGGAACTGACCCGGCTGCCCATCATCATGCTCACTGCCAAGGGCGAAGAACAGGACATTGTTCAAGGCCTGGAAGCCGGGGCGGATGACTATATCACCAAGCCCTTCAGCCCCAAGATCCTGTTGGCCCGTATCCACTCACTGCTCCGCCGGAGCGGGGCCACGGCAAAGGAAGCCGCCTCAGATGAGATCCTGAGCCATCACGAGCTGCATCTCGATCAGATGCGCCATCAGCTTCTGGTTGATGGTGTGGCCGTGGAGCTGACAGCTACCGAATTCGCCATTCTCCAGCATTTGATGAGACGGCCCGGGTGGGTCTTCAGCAGGCAGCAGATCATCGACAATGTCCGTGGCCTGGACTACTCCATCACTCCCCGGGCTGTGGACGTACAGATTTTCGGCCTGCGCAAAAAGCTGGGGGAAGCCGGCAAATTGATTGAGACCGTGAGAGGCATCGGCTATCGACTCCAAGAGTGACATTGTTTCCATGACCCGCCATCACCGGACATTTTTTCGCCAGCTTTTTCGCTGGACCCTGTTGATCCTGACTATCCCCCTGGCCCTGCTGACCTGGTTCACCGGTTCCGCAGTCCAAGATTTCTCCTACCAGCAGACCCGGGCCGAACTTCTGGCCAGGAGTGAACTGATCAAAGGCCAGCTGGCCCGACTCCTGGACCAGAAGGATCTGGCAGGGCTTGATCGTTTGATCAAAACCATCGGTCCGGAGGCTGGGACCCGAATCACAGTCATCGCCTCGGATGGCCTGGTTCTTGCCGATTCACAGAATGACCCCGCTCGCATGCAGTCCCATGCCAACCGGCCGGAGTTCATCCTGGCCCTAGCCCAGGGGCAGGGATTTTCCACCCGACACAGTTCCACCTTGAACGAACGTCTGATGTATGCTGCAATTCCATTGCGCACCAAGGTCAGTCAACAGCCCGCCGCTGTACTCCGGCTGGCGGTGCCGGTCAGTGACATCGACCTGGCCCTGAAGAGCATTCAGCTCCGCCTGTTGCTGACTGCTCTGGCCATTATCCTGGCCGCCGTTACCCTGGCCTGGCTCTTTAGCCGCCGTCTGAGTCGACCGCTGGAACAGCTTACCCTTAACGCGGATCATTACGCGCGCGGCGAGTTCAGTCGCGATCATCTGGCCGACAACGATCAGCCCATGTCCCGCGAGGTGGCCGGGCTCAGCCAGGCCATGAAGCGGATGGCCCGGCAACTCGATGAACAGATCAGCCGGATCGGTAGTCAGCGCATGCAGCTGGAGACCGTGCTTGCCGGTATGATTGAGGGCGTGATTGCGGTGGATATGGACCAGCGCATTCTCTATCTCAACCATGCGGCCTGCCGTTTGTTTCAGGTCCGGCAGACCAATCACCAGGGACAGCCGCTGGAAGAGGTCATCCGTCATGCCTCCCTGCTCGAACTGATGGCCAGAAGTCTGGTCAGCGTTCAGCCGCTGGAGGAAGAGCTGCTTCTGCAACGGCCGCAGACCATCCACCTGACCGTGCACGGGGTCCGGCTCCTGGGGCATCATCAGAAGCAGCTCGGCGCCCTCCTGGTCCTGCATGACATCACCCGTCTTAAGCGGCTGGAGACCATGCGTCGAGATTTTGTCGCCAACGTATCCCACGAGCTCAAAACACCGATCACCGCCATTCAGGGTTTTGTCGAAACGCTGCTTGACGGCGCCCTGAATGATCGCCAGCATGCCCGGGAGTTCCTGGAGATCATTCAACGCCAGAGCGGCCGGCTTGACGCCATCGTCGACGATCTGCTCTCGCTCTCACGCCTGGAAGAGGAGATCAAGGAAGAACAGGCCGAATTAATTCTGCAGCCTCTCTTGCCCGTTCTCACTGAGGCGGCCCGGGCCTGTGCTCCCAAGGCCGAGGCCAAGCGGGTCAGTCTGGATCTCAACTGCCCGGGTGAGCTGAGCGGCCTGATCAATGAAGGACTCCTGGAGCAGGCGGTTGTCAACCTGATCGTCAACGCGATCAAGTACAGCCCGGAGCAGAGCAGAGTCGAGATCCGCGGTTGTTGTCGCCAAGGCCACATCGAGATCCAGGTCATCGATGAGGGGGTCGGCATTGAGGCCCGTCATCTCCCCCGGCTCTTTGAGCGATTCTACCGCAGCGACAAGGCCCGTTCACGCAAGCTGGGCGGCACCGGCCTGGGGCTGGCCATTGTCAAGCACATCATGGAGGGCCATCACGGCTCGGTCACGGTTCAGAGTCGGCCGGGTTCAGGCAGCACCTTCACTCTGTTCCTCCCCCAACCGGATCAAACGGCTCAGCCGAAGCGGCCGGTGATGTAATCTTCGGTCAGTTGATGGCCGGGTTTGGTGAAGATCTTCCGGGTTTCACCTACCTCCACCAGTCGTCCCAAGTGAAAGTAGGCGGTGCGTTGGGAGACCCGCGCTGCCTGCTGCATGGAGTGGGTGACGATGACAATGGTAAACTGGGCGCGCAATTCATCGATTAGTTCCTCAACCTTGGCGGTGGCAATGGGATCCAGGGCCGAACAGGGCTCGTCCATCAGGATGACTTCCGGACTGACCGCAATGGCCCGGGCGATGCAGAGCCTTTGCTGCTGACCGCCGGACAGTCCGGTGCCGGGCTGGTGGAGCCGGTCCTTGACCTCGTTCCAGAGTCCGGCCTTGACCAGTGAGGCTTCCACCAGTTCGTCCTCCTCGGCCCGACCACGAACCAGGCCGTGGATGCGCGGGCCGTAGATCACGTTATCGTAGATGGACTTCGGGAAGGGGTTGGGCTTCTGAAAGACCATGCCGACCTGGGCCCTGAGGGCCACCACGTCCACTTGGGGCGAGTTGATGTCCAGCTGGTCGAGCAGAATCTTGCCCGTGCAGCGGCAGCCTTCCACGGTATCGTTCATCCGGTTGATGCAACGAAGAAAGGTGGACTTGCCGCAGCCGGAAGGACCGATCATGGCGATCACCTGGTTGCGACCGATGTCCAGGGTCACATCCTGAATGGCATGGTTGTCATCGTACCAGACGTTGACCGAGCGGCAACTGATCCGGGGATCATCCAGTAACGGGTTGCCCACGGTGGCTCCTTCGGCCCGAGAGGCATTGACCAAAGAGCTCCCGGAATGAGAGGCGGCAGGGGCTTGCGGAGTGGCTGTGGTGGATTGACTCATGTTGAGAACTCCCAAAAAGGTTACCAGCGGCGCTCGAACTGTTTGCGCAGCAAGATGGCGGCCGTGTTCATGAAGACCAGAAAGAGAAGCAGAACCATGATCGCGGCCGAGGTCTTTTCCAGAAAGGCGCGTTCCGGGCTGTCGGCCCAGAGGTAGATCTGCACAGGCAGGACCGTGGCCGGATCGGTCAGGCCGCCGGGGATGTCGACGATGAAGGCGACCATGCCGATCATCAGGAGCGGCGCGGTTTCCCCCAGGGCCTGGGCCATGCCGATGATGGTGCCGGTGAGCATGCCGGGCATGGCCAGAGGCAGGACGTGGTGAAAGACCACCTGCAGACGCGAGGCGCCCACGCCCAATGCCGCTTCGCGGATCGAGGGCGGTACGGCGCGCAGGGCGGCGCGGCTGGCAATGATGATGGTGGGCAGGGTCATGAGGGTCAGGACTAAGCCACCCACCAGGGGCACGGAGCGTGGTATTCCGAAGAAGTTGATGAACACGGCCAGGCCGAGCAGACCAAAGACGATGGAGGGCACCGCGGCCAGGTTGTTGATGTTGACCTCGATCAAATCGGTCAGACGATTTCTGGGCGCAAATTCTTCCAGGTAGACCGCGCTGGCCACGCCGATGGGAAAGGAGAGGGCCAGGGTCACCAGCAGGGTGTAAAAGGAGCCGGTGACCGCGCCCCGGATGCCGGCCAGTTCGGGCTCGCGGGAGTCACCGGCGGTAAAAAAGGTGCGGTTGAAGACCTTTTGTACTCTGTCCTGCCCGTCCAGGACATCCAGCCAGGCCATTTCGAGATCTGAAATTCTCCGCTCGTTCTCGGCCAGGTTTCGGTTGATTTTGCCCTTGAACAGCATATCCACGTCGTCATCGGCCGGAACCCAGAGCTCAATGGTCTCACCCAGCAGGCTCGGGTCGGCCAGGAGCAGCTCCCGGATCTGGTGGGCCGCGCCCGTGGAGATCAGACCGTAAAGCTCCCGCTTTTCCTGGCGCTTCTTGACCTCGGGGAACAGGGTGCGCAGGGTCTGTTTGACCAGGCCATTGTAATCGGCTCGGTTCAGTTCCGAGGCGCTATTGATCTTCAGGCTTTCGGTGGTGAGGGTGAATGGCAGTCGGATCTGGGTCTGCCAGAAGGCGCTGTAGCCTCTGGAAAAGATGGAGACAAAGAGGAGCAGCACGCAGGCCAGGCCAAAGAAGACCGCGAGCAGGCCCAGGCGGCGGAAGCGACGATCCGCCCGGTAGCGGCGGGCGAGCCGCTCCTCCAGTCGGTGCTGTTTTTGGTTGATGTTTGGCATAATCGATTCAGTCGTACTGCTCCCGGTAGCGGCGCACCACCACCAGAGCGATGATATTCAGGACCAGGGTCAGCAGGAAAAGGACCAGGCCCAGGGCAAAGGCGGCCAGGGTCTTAGCGCTGTCAAATTCCTGATCACCCACCAGCAGGGTCACGATCTGAACCGTGACCGTACTCACCGTCTGGAGGGGGTTGGCGGTGAGATTGGCGGCCAGACCTGCGGCCATGACCACGATCATGGTTTCACCGATGGCCCGCGAGGCGGCGAGCAGGACCGAGCCCACGATTCCGGGCAGGGCTGCGGGCAGGATCACCAGGCGGATGGTCTCGGAACGGGTGGCGCCCAGGCCATAGGAGCCGTCACGCAAGGATTGGGGCACGGCGTTGATCACGTCGTCGGATAGAGAGGAGATGAAAGGAATGATCATGATCCCCATGACCAGGCCCGCAGCCAGGGCGCTTTCGGACGAGACCTGCAACCCGACGGATTCACCCAGGCCGCGTAAGGACGGGGCCACGGTCAAGGCGGCGAAAAAACCGTAGACTACGGTCGGAATCCCGGCCAGGATTTCCAGCAGGGGCTTGGCCCAGGCCCTGAACCGGCGGCCGGCGTATTCCGAAAGGTAGATGGCTGACATCAGGCCCACGGGCACGGCCACCAGGAGGGCGATGGCAGAGATCAGCAGGGTGCCGGCAAAGACCGGGATCGCGCCGAAGCTGCCGGATCCACCCACCTGATCGGCCCGGATGGCGGTCTGCGGGCTCCACTTGAGACCGAACAGGAAGTCAAAGATCGGGACGGCCTGAAAGAAGCGGATTGCCTCAAACAGGACCGAGAGTACGATACCGATGGTGGTCAGGACTGCGAGCGCCGAGCAGAGGATCAACAGGGCGCGAACCAGACTCTCCACCTGATTACGGGCCTGGAAATCGGGGCGAACCCGGCCGATGATCCAGAAGGCGCCCATCAGAGCCAGGCCGATGGAGGCCAGCAAACGGGCAATCGCGGCCCGGTCGAGCAGTGAGGAGTAATGGGCGGCCGCACTTTCCAGCTCCGGAGTCACAGCACGGGAGACCACGTTGCCCGAGGCCAGGGCCTTGATGTCATTGATCAGAAGTTCATATTGAAAAGCGGAGACCTGGGTCATGGATTCCGGCAATGCCGCGGTTACCAGCCGCTCCACCACCAGAGACTCGCCGCCGGCAAGGAGCAGGATCACCAGGAGGGCGGGGATCAGACACCATAGAGCGGCCAGCAGACCGTGGTAGGCGGGACGGGAGTGGAGCCGTTGGCCGACGCGCCGTTCAATGGCCCGGGCCCGGCCGCGTGCCAGGAGAAAGACGGCCACGGTCAGCAGGGCCAGAAGTGTAAAGAGTTGCAGGGACATGACTGCTCCGCAAAGATTATAGCAGGCCTCCCTTGCGGGCAGGCGTTTCATCAGCAAAAATCTTAGCGTGCAAGAATTAGGAAATGATTAGGAAGGGATTAGGGTCTGATCAGAGGGGGCTGGCGTACGGAGTTGTTATGGTTTTATGAGCTGTGTGGGTTGATCTCTTGTCCTGGTAAACCAGATCAGGGCCCCGGCCGCGATCATCAGGCCGCTGAGGATCTGGCCCATGGAGATCGTCTCCAGAAAGAGGCCGATCTGCTGATCGGGTTCGCGGGCAAATTCGATCAGAAAACGAAAGCTGCCATATCCCAGAAGAAAGAGGGCCAGGAGTCGACCGTGCCCCCAGCTGGAGGCGGCTTGCCAGGGTCGTTCCTTCAGGCTCCAGAGGATCAGAAACAGGACCGGTCCTTCAAGGACCATCTCATAGAGCTGCGAGGGGTGGCGCGGGATGGGGCCGCCGCCTGGAAAGACCATGCCCCAGGGCAGATCTGTGGCCCGACCGTAGAGCTCGCCGTTGATAAAGTTGCCCAGTCGTCCCAGGCCCAAGCCTATGGGAATCGTGACGATATACAGATCAATGGCGCGCCAGAAGTTGATCTCATACCTGCGGGTGAAAAACCAGCCACTCATGATGACCAAGAGGCAGGCCCCGTGAAAGCTCATTCCGCCCTCCCAGGTGGCCAGGATTTCCAGAGGATGATGCAGGTAATACTCCAAATTATAAAACAGGACATAGCCCAGGCGTCCACCGACAACCACCGATAGAATCAGGAGCAGGTTGAGGTTTTCAAAGTGAGGGGCCAGGTCCCGGCAGTTATGGTGGCGGATCTGTTTTTGGACCAGAAAATAGCAGGCGGCAAAGCCCAGGATATACATCAGTCCGTACCAGCGGACCTGTAGAGGGCCAATGCCAAAGATCACCGGGTCAATGTTTGGGAAGGGGATCATGGTTGAACGGTGCCCCCTGTTCTCTTTTTGAGATGAACCTGGAGGATGGAGATTGCGGCTGGCGTGATTCCGGAGATGCGTGAGGCCTGCCCCAGGCTTCGGGGTTGGATGCGACTCAGTTTTTCCACCACCTCGGTTGAGAGACCTGACAGGGAACTGTAGTCCATGTCGTCAGGGAGGCCCACATGCTCCATTTTCTGAAAGCGGGCCACCTGCTCATTTTGGCGCTTGATATAACCCTGGAACTTGATTTGCAGTTGCACACCATCACGGGATGAGGATGTGGCCAGTTGGGCCACAGCGACTTGGGTCTCATCGTCCAAAGTCAGGCGGGCCAGATCAGCGAGATGGTCAAGGGTCAGTTCCGGGCGGCGGAGGATGTCGGCCAGTGAACATTTCTGTTTGAGCGGGGCAGAGTCCATGGTGGCCAGCCCCTCGTTGAGGGTGGTCGAGGGTGTGACAAAGATTGATTCCAGGAGTTTGATCCCGTTGATCCTAGCCTTTTCTTTGCTTTGAAAGCGGATGAATTCCTTGTCGCTGAGCAGGCCGATTTCATGGCCAATGGCTGAGAGCCGGCTGTCGGCGTTGTCTTCTCTAAGCAGGAGTCTGTATTCGGCCCGTGAGGTGAACAGGCGGTAAGGCTCCTTGGTACCAAGGGTCACCAGGTCGTCGATCAGAACTCCGATGTAGGCTTGAGATCGGTCGAGTATCAGCGGTTCCTGGCCGCGCACCAGGTGCACTGCATTGATTGCCGCCATCAGCCCTTGGGCTGCGGCCTCTTCGTAGCCTGATGTTCCATTGATTTGTCCTGCCAGAAACAGGCCCGGGGTTCGCTTCGTTTCCAGCGATGGTTTTAGCTCCAGGGGGTCGATGTAATCATATTCAATGGCATAACCCGGGCGGATGATTCGTACCTGCTCCAGTCCTTTGATGCTGCGGAGCATGGCAATCTGGGTGGAAAGGGGCAGGCTGGTGGGCAGGCCATTGGGGTATACCTCGGTTGTGTCCAGACCCTCGGGCTCGAGAAAGACCTGGTGGCGATCTTTCTCCGGGAAGCGCATTACCTTGTCTTCAATGGAGGGACAGTAGCGTGCGCCCACGCCTTCAATGATTCCACTGTACATGGGGGACTTGTCAATTCCGGCCCGGATGGCGTCATGGGTGGCCGCATTGGTGTAGGTGATGTGGCAGGGGCGTTGTTCCAGTGTGTAGTCTCCGCTGCTGCTGAAGGAGAAATGGGCCGGCGGCTGGTCGCTGTGCTGGGCTTCGAGTTCGGAGTAGTCAATGCTGGCCGCGTCAATCCGGGGTACGGTTCCGGTTTTCATGCGACCCATGGAAAACCCTGTCTCTTTGAACCAGCCAGCCAGGCTGGTGGAGGGGGTGTCCCCCATGCGTCCAGCCGGGAAATTTTTGAGGCCAATATGGATCAGGCCGTTCAGGAAAGTTCCGGTGGCTACAACCACGGCCCTGGTGCGAATTTCTTCGTCGAGCGACGTGCGAACCCCGACAATTCGACCCTCTTCAATCATGAGTGAGTCAACGACCGTTTGGCTGATATCGAGATTTTCCTGAGCCTCCATGACCGCTTTCATCCGTAAACGATAGAGGAGTCGATCCGCCTGGGCTCGTGAGGAGCGAACTGCTGGACCTTTGCTGGTGTTCAGGCGTCTGAACTGGATCGAGGTGGCATCAATGTTCTTGCCCATTTCACCGCCCAGGGCGTCAATTTCTCGTACCAGATGACCCTTGGCCAGACCGCCGATGGCCGGGTTGCAGGACATGGCGCCGATGGTGTCGACATTGATCACTGTGACCAATGTCCTGCAGCCCATGCGGGCGGCTGCAAGTGCTGCTTCACAACCGGCATGTCCGGCGCCGATGACGACGATGTCGTAATTGTTGAGTGTGTCCATAGTATTCAGTTCAGTTTGTCTGTGTCAGCAAGTTTTTGCTTTTATACGTTATGAGAGCCGGCTTTTGTTCCACCAGATCAGAGCCCAGCACGGGGCGTGTTTGCGTTGGATGGTGATTTGCTCATTGTCCTGTTTGATGATCAGGGAGCGGATGTAGGTGGCCAGTTTTTGTTCTTCGATTGTGTTCAGGTCTTTGATCATCCAACGGTAGGAGTCCAGGGCGTGCTCGAAGTCCGGGAAGGTCATGTCCCGTTGGAGAGCCAGGATTTCGACATTGGCGTGAATACCCATGGAGTAAAGGGTGTTGAGTGTATAGATGTAGTCGGGCCCAGATTCGAATGTGCGGCCAATGGCTGCAAAAGCAGCCGGGTCAAAGGGGGTTGGGGCGATGCGATCCGTAATATACACCGCTTGTGAGGCATGTTCGTTGAGCTTGTGCAGCGCAGTTTTGAGGTCGTCTACCGCAAGCGAGCGTGAAGCGATGGCCAGGTCGTGAACTCCAATGTTGTGGGCCTGCCAGTCGTCCTCCCATGATGCATGTACCGGGCGAATATTCGTGATGTTCTGTGCATGACATTCCTGGTTCAGGAGAGTAAGCATTCCGGTTGAGTAATCGAGGGCAGTAACCTTTTTTACATGGCCTGCCATGGGGATGGACAAGGTGCCAGGGCCTGAACCGGCATCGAGTACCGTCAGCTCCGGGGAGAGTGGCAGTTTGGCCATGAGCAGATCGATGTAAGCTGAGGAGCGATTGCGTCGAGCAAAGGAAGGTGCTTTTTTGTCCCAGTCGGTGGCTTTTTTGCTGGTCCAGGACTTTTGCTTCCGAGCATTTTCCCACAGTTGCTGCCAGTCGATATCTGAGTAGTGGGTGATGGTCATAGTGTTGAAAGGTTGAGAAGAAAGGGTGAGTTTATGATGGCTGTACTTCGTAAATTTTGTTAAAAAAGATTAGCATAGCCGTGTCAGTTGCGCAAGTGACAGGCCCCTGCCCGACTCGAAAATGTTTGACAGGGAGTAGGTTTTGTGGTTAATAATTTTCTTTTGTAGTTTTTGGGGTGCCGTGCAGGAAGGACCTGTTCGCAGCGGCGCGGTCCCATCGGTCGGGATGGATCAGTCAATGAATCGTGTAGGTTTATCCTGTTGTTATTGAATGAAAAAAATCATGCATATGCATGGATTGGGAGTTGAGTCATGAGCAAGCGCACTTTTCAGCCGAGTAACTTGAAGCGTAAACGTACCCACGGATTTCGTCTCCGAATGAGCACCAAAGCGGGTCGGGCCATTCTGAATGCACGTCGGGCCAAGGGCCGCACACGTCTGTCAGCCTGATTGAAGTGGGCAGCTTCAAGCTTCCCAAGTCCGATTTATTGCGTAAGGGCTGGGAGTTTGATCAGGTCTACAGGCAAGGCAAACGTCTGCACGGCAATGGATTCAGTTTGATCATTTACGGCAATAATCTTGGACACAGCAGGCTTGGAATCAGTATCCATCGTCAGCTCCGGGGAGTTGTGCGTCGTAACCGGATCAAACGGCTGATCCGGGAGTCATTTCGCCTTCGTCGCGATTTGTATCCCCAGCAGTCGGATATAGTAATGACCGTTCGTCCCGATTGGATCTCTTCCGGCTTGTCTCAGGTCAATGAGATGGTGTCCGGTCTGGTCATGCGAAAGTGATTCTCGGAGACTGATATGAAACGCATCAGCTTGGTGGTCAAAGCTATCCTGCAGGGAATGATTAAAGGCTATCAGTTGGTGATCTCTCCCTGGCTGCCGCCCAGTTGTCGTTTTGTCCCCACCTGTTCCGCTTATGCCATTGAAGCCCTTGAGCGTCATGGCGTCTGGCGTGGCACTTTGATGGCCCTCTGGCGTATTCTTCGCTGTCATCCTTTTTGTCGTGGCGGTCATGACCCGGTCCGCTGACATCTGCAACCAGCTTTCTCTCTCGGTTCATGCCCTTGTGTTATCCGGCTGTAAACCGGTGATCTTGTCTTGCAATCTACCTGAATTTTACCACGAGTAAATCCATGGATATTTATCGCGCGTTATTGGCTATTGTTATTTCCTTTTTGATCCTCATTGGCTATCAGTATTTTTTCGTCGGATTTGCCCCTGTGGAGGTGGCGGAACAGCCTGTTGCCCAGGTTGCGGATGCCCCTGTTTTTCCTGCCTCGACGAAAACGCTGACCAGTCCAACGGAGTTTCCTGCTCAGGGGCAGACAGTGCGTCCGGATCGTGAAGCTCGCAATATTACAGTAGAAACTGATCTTTATCAGGCAGTGATTTCAGAAGATGGTGGTACTCTGCGGAGTTTTGTCCTGAGCGACTTCCGTGAGGAGTCAGGTGAGGATTCCCCCGGCATGCAGTTTGTTCGAACCGAAGCCAATCAGGGATTTCCCTTGGCATTTACCTGGGGAAGTGTGGCTGGAAGTGACATGTTTTACAGCGTCCCTGAGGGGGTATCTAATCTTGCCGGTGACAGTCGTTTAAGCATGAC
>JACKQG010000987.1_pt1 | contig 40078 bp, 37 predicted proteins | sample 8237621 | NCBI WGS metagenome assembly JACKQG01 (sample SAMN15677084, study PRJNA649215) | marine metagenome | biome: marine; feature: Black Sea; material: saline water; isolation source: suspended particulate matter (SPM) from the Black Sea western gyre | collected 2013-06-09/2013-06-10 | depth... | reverse complement strand
GGTGCGCAAAAACAATGTGGGACAGGAGGGCCCATGCAATTTTTTTTATGGCCAGGGGCAGGTCCGGAAACACCCCCCCAGTCAGCCGCCGCCATAACCCGTTCGCCGGTCTCGATAATCTCGCCTGCTACCTCAAGGCCGGGACTAAAAGGGAAAGGTGGTTTTTCCTGATAGGTACCGCTAACCATCAGAATATCGGCAAAATTCAAAGCCGCCGCACAGACCCGGATTTTCACCTGGTCCGGTCCCGGCTCAGGGCTTTCGACCTCGCCAACGCTTAAACTGTCGGGTTCACCCCATTGATGGCAAAGGACGGCGCGCATTTTCAAATTTCCATTTATTCTCAAGAGTGTTAATGCTCAATCATAAAGCAAAATGGGAGAACGAAAAGTGATGGATCAAGAGAATATTTTTGAAAAGGGCCTCGAGCAGCGCCCGGCCAATTTTCGTCCCCTGTCGCCGATTAGTTTTCTTGCCTGGTCTGCCCACGTTTACCCTCATAAAACCGCCGTTATTCACGGGCCACAGCGATATACCTGGGGCCAGTTTGACGAGCGCTGCAAGCGTCTTGCCAGCGCCCTGAACAAACGCGGCGTCGGTCTTGGTGATTGCGTTTCCGTGATGTCACCCAACGCCCCAGCCATGCTTGAAGCCCATTACGGGGTGCCTATGAGCGGGGCCGTCCTTAACGCCCTCAATTTCCGCCTCGACGCGCCAACCATCGCTTTTATCTTAGAGCACAGCGAGGCGAAAGTGCTGCTGACGGACAGGGAGTTTTCCCCGGTCAGCAAGGAAGCGGTGGCGCTCCTTAAAAAACCAATTACCGTTATTGATATCGATGATCCGCTGGCCGATGGCGGCGAGCTTATTGGTGAAATGGACTACGAAACCTTCCTTAAGGAAGGTGACCCGGAATTTGAATGGCAACCGCCTGCCGATGAATGGCAAGCCATTGCCCTGAACTACACATCAGGAACGACGGGAAATCCGAAGGGTGTTGTCTATCATCATCGCGGGGCGTTTCTTAACGCCATGGGCAATTCTTTGGTGTTTGGCCTTAACCACCAAAGCGTCTATCTGTGGACCCTGCCCATGTTTCACTGTAACGGCTGGTCTTATACCTGGGCTGTGACAGCGGTTGGCGGCACCCATGTTTGCCTGCGCCAGAGCGATCCTGCAAAGATCTTTCCAGCCATCAAAGAGCATCGTGTCACCCACATGTGCGGTGCCCCTATCGTCCTAAATATGCTGGCCCACGCGCCGGATGATCAAAAAGTTACATTCGAACAAACCGTTCAAATTGCCACCGGTGGCGCGGCCCCGCCAAGCGCTGTCATCTCGGCTATGGAACCCATGGGCTTTAATGTCATTCACTTATACGGACTGACTGAATCGTACGGCCCGGCCACCATGTGCGCCTGGCAGGATGAATGGGACGACATGGACCTTGAGCAAAGAGTTTCCAAAATGTCCCGTCAGGGCGTGCGTTACCCTACTCTGTTCGAGCAAGCCATCCTTAACCCCGAGACCATGGTCCCTGTTCCCGCTGACGGTGAAACCATTGGCGAGCTGATGCTCTGCTCCAACACCGTGATGAAGGGCTATCTTAAAAACCCGGACGCAACAGAGGCGGCCTTTGCCGGTGGCTGGTTCCATACCGGCGACCTTGGCGTTATGCACAGCGATGGCTATGTGGAGATCAAGGACCGTTCCAAGGACATCATCATATCAGGCGGCGAAAACATCTCCTCCCTTGAAATCGAGGACTGCCTGTATAAACACGAACACATCATGGAAGCCGCCGTTGTCGCCATGAGTGACGAGAAATGGGGTGAGACACCCTGCGCCTTCGTCACCCCGACCCCCGGCAGCGAAGGTACGCTAACGCAAAGCGATGTGATCCAGTGGTGCCGCGACCACATGGCTCATTTCAAAGCGCCAACAAAGGTGGTGTTCGGGCCGTTGCCGAAAACGTCGACTGGTAAAATTCAGAAGTTCGTCTTGCGCGAGAAAGCCGAAGAAAGTCAAAATCGGGACTGACTTTAAGGTTCCATCAAATGGATGCCATCGCCAATCAATGAAACCGAAATTATCTCTCCGGCCTTAAGATCGCGTTGTTTTGCTTCGCGCACACTCAACGACATGAACAGGGGATGGCTCGAAGCTTCTTTGATCGTGACAGAAATCGTGACCAGGTCACCAAGCCTGACCATTCCAGCGATCACACCGGCAACAACATTTTCATCATCGCCAACAGCGACATGAGAAGCCGGGATCAACCAATCGATCACCTTGCCGATCTTAAAGTCAGGTTGATGGGGTGCCTGAAGGGTAAATTCTCCCCATGAGATCGTTGTAACCCCCAGAGCCTCATCGTGGTTGATGATCGTTCCCTGAAAAATATTCTTCTGATCGACCAGTCGCGCGACTTGCTTGTTTGTCGGCTTGGCCAGGACATCAAATGGCTGACCGCTTTGCAAGGTGCGACCGTGACGCAGAATGCACAGGCGGTCGGCCAGCATGGCTGCTTCATCCAGATCATGGGTAACAAGCACCATCGGCATACCGAATTGCTGACGCAACTCCACCAGTTCCCTGTACAACCTTTGCCGGGTCGCCTGGTCAACTGCCGAAAAGGGTTCATCAAGCAACAAAACCTTTGGATCGCGGGCCAGCGCCCGGGCGACGGCGACCCGTTGCTGTTGACCACCTGACAGGGCGGCGGGTTTGCGCATCCCAAGTCCTGACAGGTGAACAAGGGTCAAAAGCTCTTCGGCTCGCCTGGAACGCTCTGCGGGAGCCACATGGCCAAGCCCTTCGATAATATTATCCCGGGCGCTCAAGTGGGGAAACAGGGCGTAGTTCTGAAAAACCATGCCGACTCGGCGCTGACGGGTCGACACATCAACACCCTTATCCGTATCAAGCCAGGTATCGCCATTGCAGTGAATAAGACCCTTACGCGGCTTGTTAAGCCCGGCGATGGTCCGCAGGATCGTCGATTTTCCACTTCCTGACGGACCGACAAGAGCCAAAAGCTCACCGGGCTGACAACTGATCCTGGCGTCCAGTGGAATGTTACCGTCATCAACGAGGTTGACCTCCAGTCCTGCACTATCAGTCATGGCGACGCCCCACAAATGATGCGCTCAGGTAGGTTGCACTGATGGCGACCATGGATATCAACAGCAAGACAACTGACATCAACCCGGCCGAGGCGTTGTCGAATATCTGCACCCGGTCATAGATGGCGATGGCGATGGTTTGGGTTTCGCCGGGAATATTACCGCCAACCATCAAAACAATACCGAATTCGCCAATGGTATGGGCAAACGTCAACACCAGTGCCGACAGGATACCGGGCCAGGCCAAAGGCAATTCAATGCGCCACAGAATCCGCGCCCGCGACAAGCCACAACAGGCTGCCGCCTCGCGAACCTCCGTTGAAATTCCCTCGAAGGCGCGTTGCATGGGTTGAATGGCGAACGGTAGGTTAAAAATAACCGACGCGACGACCAGCCCATCGAACGAAAAAGCCAGCGAGCGTCCAACCAGAGACTCGTAAAACTGTCCAAATGGAGATCCGGCGCTAAAAGCGACAAGCATATAGAAACCAAGCACCGTTGGCGGCAGGACCAAAGGCAGGGCGAGCCCGGCCTCGATAAAGATCTTGCCCCTGAACGTACGCCAGGCCAAAAACCGCCCGGCAAGAATACCGATGGGCAACAACAGCACTGTTGTCCAGGCTGCCAGTTTCAAGGAGAGTTCAAGGGCCATCCAGTTCATGGCACTGTAAACCCATACTTCTGGAAAATTGCAACGGCCTGGACCTCACTTAAATAAGCGTAAAAACGTCTTGTCGTATCCCCGGACCGGTTTAGCAAAACCATGCGCTGCGCAATGGGTTTGTGCCACGAGGCAGGAATTAACTGATAATCACCATTTTCCTTGAAGGGTGAGGACAGCGCCTGTGCGTAGGCAATGATGCCGCCAAAGGTCGAACCTGACAGGATGAACTGAGCCGTCTGGGAAATGTTTTCGCCGTATATCAATCGGGGTCGCATGGCTTGCCAAAGACCGGCATGTTCAAGGGCCTCCTTGGCCGCCCGTCCGTATGGTGCAAGGTCAGGGTTGGCGATTGCAAAACGTTGCTTCGTTTGTTTATTCAAAACCCCGACATAACCTGCCGGAAAAGCCACTTGCTGCAAAGGCGATCCTTTTGGTGCATAGGCAGCAATCCTGCCCACCGCATATATTTTTCCGCGATCAGCACTGGCCCCTGCCTCTGACACTCGAAAGACATAGTCTTCATCTGCAGACATAAACATCTCGAACGGCGCGCCCTGAATGATCTGTCGGCTCAGATTGCCTGATGATCCAAATGAGAAGCGAACGCTTATGCCGCTCTCGTCATAAAAAGAGCGTGCCACTTCCTCAATCACAAAACGCAGGTTCGCTGCGACGGCAATAATGGGGCCGGATTGGGCCGATACCGGGCCACTGCAAATCACAGCCAGCAGAAGGCCTAAAACAGCCCCTTTCAGCCGATATGAAAGTTTCATATTGATCATCATCCGCCAATCATTGAATTAATGATTAAACCATGCAAGCTTTCCCTAAATACTTTATCTGGAGCTTCTCATGGTCACCCCAAAATTCCTTAATTTCGACACCCTTTCACTTCATGCAGGTCAGCAGCCTGACCCGACGACTGGTGCACGGGCGGTGCCAATATACCAGACCACATCGTATATGTTTGATGATACGGATCATGCCGCTGCCCTTTATAATCTTGAACGCCCAGGCCATATCTACACCCGCCTGACCAACCCGACAGTCGCGGTGCTGGAGGAACGCGTAGCCGCCCTTGAAGGCGGTGTCGGCGCGATCGCCACGGCCAGTGGCATGGCGGCAATTTTTCTGGCTATCGCCACTTTGATGACCGAAGGTGGCCATATTGTTTCATCCGGCTCCCTTTACGGCGGCACCCATAACCTTTTCAGTTTCACCCTGCCCCGCTTTGGTATCACAACCACTTTTGTTGACGTACGTGACCCGGACGCCTTCAAAAAGGCCATCAAACCGGAAACAAAATTGCTGTTCGGGGAAACCCTGGGCAATCCGGGTATTGAGGTCATGAACCTGCCCGCCATCGCCGATATTGCCCACGAAGCCGGTATCCCCCTGATGGTCGACGCTACGTTCACCACACCCTACCTGATGAAAACATTTGATTACGGCGCTGATCTTGCCATGCACTCGCTGACCAAATTCCTGGGTGGGCACGGTGTCGCCATTGGCGGTGCGATTGTCGATAGTGGTAAATTCAACTGGAAGGCCTCTGGCAAATTTCCCAATCTAAGCGAACCGTATGCCGGTTATCACGATCTTAACTTTGCCGACGAATTCGGCACCCAGGCCTTCCTGATGCGGGCTCGCTCTGAAGGGATGATGAACTTCGGCGCTTGTATGAGCCCGGCCAACGCCTTCTATATCCTGCAAGGTGTCGAAACCCTGCCCCTGCGGATGCAAAGGCATGTCGCCAACACCCAAATAATTGCCGAATTCCTGGAAAGTTCGGAAGAAGTTGAATGGGTCAACTATCCGGGGCTGAAATCCCACACCGATTACGAATTGGCGCAAAAGCTGTTGCCCAAAGGCTGCGGTGCTGTCCTCAGTTTCGGCCTGAAAGGCGGGCGTGCTGCTGGTAGCAAATTTATTGAATCCGTCAAACTGGCCTCGCATCTGGCAAATATCGGTGACGCCAAGACTTTGGTTATCCATCCGGCCAGCACCACCCATCAGCAGATGACCGCCGAAGCCCTTGCCACGGCGGGAATTGGCGAGGGTATGGTGCGGCTTTCGGTTGGCCTTGAGGATAGCGGTGATCTTATCACTGATTTGAAACAGGCGTTACGCGCCTCGCAGAAGGTTTAAGGGCGTGGATATCATCGTTGATGGCCTGAAGGCCCATGTCGCAACGGGCGGGCGCGAGCCGGTCGCTGGCGAACCTGTGGTTATCCTGATCCACGGATCAGGCCTGGACCGCACCGTCTGGCAATTCCAGTCCCGCAATATTGCCTTTCGCGGAATCAGGGTGCTGGCCGTTGATTTACCCGGCCATGGTCGCTCTGAAGGCACGCCGCCTGAAACCATTGCCGGTATGGCCGACTGGCTTAACCGCTTTATGGATGCAGCAGACGTTAAGCAGGCAATCCTGATCGGACACTCCATGGGCTCGCTGATCGCCCTTGATATGGCCGCCCGCTATCCAAAGCGGGTCGAGAAAATGGTCCTGATGGGGGTCGCCGAAACAATGCCCGTTCATCCGGAATTGCTGGAGGCGGCCCGCCAGGATCTGCCCCTCGCCCCTGAATTGATCATCTATTGGGGGCTGGGCGAGAAGGCGCGCGTCGGCGGCCACCCTGAACCGGGACTTTGGATTCACGGCGCCAATGAAACCTTACTGAAACTTTCTGCCTCAGGAATTCTTGCCAGTGATCTTAATGCCTGCGACATCTACATGGATGCTGCGGCAATGGCCAAAAAGGTCAAATGTCCGACCCAGTTCGTGCTTGGCCGCAACGACCAGATGACGCCTTTGAAAAAAGGCCAGGCGCTTGCCGACATGGTCAAAGACAGTCACGTCGTGATCATAGAACGTAGCGGCCACATGATGATGGCCGAACGCCCTAATCAAATCTACGATGCCTTGAAGGGGTTTGTGTTTTAACCCAATAACGCCTCTGCCTGTTCAAGGTCTTCGGGGCAGTTGATGTTGAAGAACGGGTCGTTGGAGTTTACTGACCAATCGACGTGAACAATATTGTAACGCCCCGTCCAGCGGTCAATTTTGCGCATTTCCTCATCTTCCATAGCCCGCCGCAATTCACCGGCAAGGCTGACGGGCCAAAGGGCGAAAACCGGATGGGTGCGTTCGTTTGAACGGGCGCAGGCCATGTCGGCAGCCTGGGAACCTGTCTCATCAAGCAGCCGCTTCACCAGATCCTTCGGGAAAAATGGTGCGTCGGTCGGGAATGTCACCACCCACTGGGTATCAGGGATATTATCGCGGGCCCACTCAAGGCCCGTCAGAACTCCGGCCAGGGGCCCCGCGAATCCTTCAATAACGTCGGCGATGACGGGCAGGTTGAATTCATTGAAGCGGGCCGGGTCACCGGCGGCATTGATGATCAAGGGGCCGACTTGCGGCGCTGCAACGTCAATGCTGTAGGACAGTAAGGAGCGACCGCCCAGTTGTTGCAGGCACTTATCACCCCCGCCCATACGGCGCGCCATCCCCCCGGCGAGCAGAACACCGACGACCTTGCTTGTATCGGTCACTTATTCATCCTCGTCCAAGGGATCAATGTCACTGACGATGCGATGTTGGCCAGCCAGGGCAACAAATCGCTTTCCACGGGCCCGACCGATCAGGGTCAGGCCGACCTGTTTGGCAAGCTCAACCCCCCAGGCCGTAAAACCGGAACGCGAAACCACAATGGGTATACCCATCTGCACACTCTTGATAACCATTTCGCTGGTCAACCGGCCTGTGGTGTAGAAAATCTTGTCAGCACCGCTCATGTCGTTTTGATACATGTAGCCGGCAATTTTATCGACCGCGTTATGGCGACCAACATCTTCCATGTATAAAAGCGGACGGTCTTCCCGAGCCAGCACACAGCCGTGAATGGCCCCGGCCTCAAGATACAGGCTTGGCGTCGTATTGATCTTCTTGACCAGGGTCGTCAGCCACGAGGTTTTAATAATATGACCTTCTGGCAAGGATATGGTTTCAAATTTTTCCATGACATCACCAAAGACGGTGCCCTGGGCGCAACCCGACGTTAGGGTTTTCTTCTTCACCTTCTCTTCGAAGGTCGTTTTCATAGCGGTGCGGACGACGACGGTTTCGATATCGGCATCGTAATCAATGCTGGTGATGTGATCATCTTCGTGAATCATGTTCTGATTAAGCAGATACCCCAACGCAAGATATTCCGGATAATCACCAATCGTCATCATGGTAACGATTTCCTGACCATTGAGGAACAGGGTCAGCGGCCGCTCCACAGTCACCGAGGTAACAATTTCCTTGCCCGCGTGATCAATACCCTCGACGCGCCGGGTCAGGCGTGGGTCATCAGGATTTGGGGCGATCAGATAGTCAAATTCCATCACGTATATATTCAGATCATAAGCAAACATATCAAGTGCAATATTTTATCAGTTGCACGTTAGCGCCAATTGACAACAATCAGGCCATGAACAAAGCTGAGAACTACTTTACCCGCCTGCCGCTGTTTTATGGCTGGATTATCGTCGCCGTCGCCTTTGTCACCATGGCCATCGCAGTCAACGCACGAACATCGTTCTCGCTGCTGTTTCCGGCTATTCTGGCTGAATTTCAGTGGAACAGAAGCGTCACGGCCGGTGCTTTTTCCATCGGTTTTGTGGCATCGGGTTTTTTCACCCCTGTTGTTGGCATGTTAATGGATCGATGGGGACCACGGGTTGTCATCCCCATGGGTGCGGCTATGGTTATTGTGGGACTTTTGGGCGCAACTGCCGTCACCAGTCCGCTTGGTGTCTACGCAACACTGGGCGTTCTCGTCATTAGCGGCTCTATCGCCATGAGCTACATTTCCCATTCGATGTTCCTGCCCCACTGGTTTATCAGAAAATGCGGATTGGCTGTCGGCATCGCTTTTTCAGGCGTCGGTTTCGGTTCGATTACTCTGCTGCCGTGGTTTCAGAATGTCATTATCACTGAAAGCTGGCGGCAGGCCTGTATGATGATCGCGGCGAGCGTCGTCGTGATCATTCCACTGGCCGCGTACTTTCAACGCAAGTCACCCGCCGATCTTGGCCTAAAACCCGATGGTGATGGCGATATCTCAGACCCGGGTCCACAACAAACAATTGACCCCATTGTTGACAGAAAATGGGCCGAAACCGACTGGACCTTGAAATTGGCCATGAAGACCGCCCGATTCTGGTGGATTTTTGGTGCATATTTTACAGCTCTGTTCGTCTGGTATGCGGTGCTTGTTCACCAGACGATCTATCTTATCGAAAGCGGTTTTGATGGCGCCATCGCCGCAACGGCACTGGGGCTGGTTGGTTTGTTTGGTATCGCCGGGCAAATAGGTATCGGTGCCATATCAGACCGTATTGGCCGGGAATGGGCGTGGACAATTTCCTTATTGGGTTACATCGCCTGTTACGCCGCACTGATTGCGCTTGCCAGTACCCCGTCGACATTTTTGCTTTACCTTATGGTGATCATGCAAGGCTTGCTGGGTTTCGGACTGGCATCTATTTACGGGGCGGTCAGCGCTGAAATTTTCAGCGGTCGACGTTTCGCTACCATTTTTGCGGTCACAGGACTTGGTGGAAATTTTGGCGCCGGGGCGGGACCGTGGTTGACCGGCTACATCTTCGATAGCACCGGCAGTTATCAGTATGCCTTCATGCTTTGTATTGCCGTAGCGCTGGCTTCCATATTCTGCATTTGGATGGCCAGTCCCCGAAAAGTCAGGTTGGTTTCGGGACAGGCGGCCAGACGTGCCGTTTAAAGTTCCTGCACTTCATCGATTCCGGGGATCGTCCGAATTTGCTGCATAACCTCCGGGGTTATAGCGAAACCACCCTTCAGCTTAACACCGACCCGCTCACCCGTATCCAAAAGGGCGACCACCAGAACCTCGCCCTGCCCGCGACCACTGTTAGCATCCTTTAGAGCTTCTTTGATGGCCGCAAGGGGTGCTTCAGAACTGATTGTCAATTTAAGGCCGCTTTGGGCCCGGGCTGCGACCTTATCAAGCGGTTCGGCGGAATTTGCTGTAAAGCGCGGCGTTTCACCTTCAAACTGCACAGATGCCTTTATGAACAAGGAGTTTCCGACCTCGAACAGCGCCCGCGCCACCGATAACAGTTCAGAAAACACCATAATTTCGTATATGCCGGAAGCATCGGACAACTGAACGAAAGCATAACGATTGCCCTTTCCTGAAGTGCGTTCCTTCAGGCCAACGACGGTTCCGGCCATTTTGACCGGCCCTGGATGGCCTCCCCGGATGATATCGGCCGAAGAGCGGACTTTCAGATTGTCCAGGGTTTTGCCATAAGCATCAAGTGGATGGCCTGACAGGTAAAAGCCGATAGCGTCAAATTCTTCTTTCATACGGTCGATGGGTGACCAGTCAGCAACGTCTTTCAAGGTGATCTCGGGCATCGCCGCCGCGTCGCCCCCGAACAGGCCGATCTGGTTACTGTCCCGGTCCTGAGCGGCGGCGCTGGCCTGAGCCATGATGATTTCGATGCCTTCAAAAACCTTTCGCCGGTTGCCATCAAGGCGATCAAAGGCCCCTGCCCTGACCAGATTTTCCATCAGCCGTTTATTGACCGCCTTGGCATCAACCCGATCTGCGAAATCGGCAATATCCTTGAACGGACCATTTAACGTGCGTTCGTTCACCAACAACTGCATGGCCGCGTCACCGACGTTCTTGACCGCCGCCAGGGCATAACGAACACCGGCCTTGCCGTCTTTATCACTCTCAACCCGGAAATCGGCGGCGGAAGCATTAACGTCAGGGCCCAGGACCTGAAAATCCAGACGATGCAGTTCCTGGCGGAACAAGTTCAGTTTGTCCGTATTGTTAATATCCAGGGTCATCGAGGCGGCGAGAAATTCAACAGGGTAGTTGGCCTTGAAATAAGCCGTCTGATAAGCGACCAGCGCATAAGCTGCGGCGTGCGATTTGTTAAAGCCGTAGCCTGCGAACATGTTGACCTGATCGAAAATTTGCGAGGCTTTAGCCTCAGGCACCCCTTTGGCCTTAGCACCGTCAACAAAGACCTGGCGTTGCTCATCCATTTCTGACTGGATTTTCTTGCCCATGGCCCGGCGCAGAAGGTCAGCGCTTCCCAGGGTGTAGCCCGACAACTCCTGGGCCACCTGCATCACCTGTTCCTGATAAATCATGATGCCAAAGGTTTCTTTAAGAATCCCCTCCAACGTCGGATACAGGTAATCAGGTTTTTCCTCACCGTGCTTTCGGGCGATGTAGCTTGGAATATTTTCCATAGGGCCGGGTCGATAAAGAGCGACGACAGCGATAATATCCTCGAAGGTATCAGGCTTCAGTTTCCTAAGCACATCGCGCATACCGGTACTTTCCAACTGGAACACGCCGGTCGTCTCGCCACGGCTCATCATCTGGAAAGATTTTTCGTCATCAAGGGGAATGCTTGAAAGATCCACCTTGATCCCCCTTTGCTCAATCAATTCAATGGCCTTGGCCAAAACGGTCAGGGTTTTCAGGCCCAAAAAGTCAAATTTAACCAAACCGGCCGACTCAACGTATTTCATATTAAAGCCGGTCACCGGCATGTCGGACCGGGGATCGCGATACAGCGGAATGAGTTGATCAAGCGGTCTGTCCCCGATAACAACACCGGCGGCGTGGGTCGAGGCATGGCGGTAAAGACCTTCAAGCTGCAAACCAATATCGATTAAGCGCCTGACCGCATCATCATCCCTGATTTCTTCCCTGAATTGCGGCTCTATTTCTATGGCTTCGCCCAATGACGTGGGGCTGGCCGGATTGTTCGGGACCAGCTTGCAAATACGATCAACCTGGCCGTAAGGCATTTCCTGAACCCGGCCAACATCACGCAGAACAGCACGGGCTTGCAGTTTCCCGAAGGTGATGATCTGGGCGACACGGTCACGGCCATATTTTTCCTGCACATAACGAATAACCTCGTCACGGCGATCCTGGCAAAAGTCGATATCGAAATCAGGCATGGAAACACGTTCAGGGTTCAGAAAACGTTCAAACAACAAACCCCAGCGAAGCGGATCCAGGTCCGTAATGGTCAAGGCCCAGGCGACAACCGAACCGGCACCCGAACCACGACCAGGGCCGACCGGAATGTCATGTTGTTTTGACCAGTAAATAAAATCGTGAACGATCAGGAAATAACCGGGAAACCCCATCTCGATAATCACCCCCAACTCGTACTCAAGGCGTTCAAGATAGGGTTTGGCAGTTTTATTCTTTTCCTCCTCGCTCATACCCTTCGTATATACCTGGCTTCGTAGGCGTTCCTGTAAGCCTTCAGCCGATAGGGCGCGCAGCTCATCTTCCTCGCTTTTGCCCTCGCCGCAATCAAAGGGCGGCAGGATCGGATCAATGGTTTCAATCTTGCTGGCGCAGCGCCGGGCGATAACAAGGGTATTGTCGATGGCCTCTGGCAGGTCAGCGAACAGGGTGCGCATTTCCTCGGCCGATTTGAAATAATGCTGACGGGTCAGCCGCCGCCGCTCGGCCTGCGACACATAAGCACCGGCGGCAATACAGATCAGCGCATCGTGCGCGTCGTACATATCGGGGTGGGAGAAAAAGGCCTCATTGGTGGCGACCAACGGCAGGTCGTGCTTGTAGGCAAGATCGATGAATTTCTCTTCCGTCAATTTTTCCCCGTCCTGACCATGGCGCATGATTTCCACGTACAATTGGCCCGGGAAGGCCTCTTTCAAGGCCAAAAGAACGGCTTCGGCATCATCATCCTGGCCACCAGCCAGAAGATGGCCAACGGGTCCATCAGGGCCACCTGTCAGGGCAATTAATCCGGCCCCATGATCCTTTAATTGGGCCAGTGTGACGGACGGCTGGTCGGGTTTATCCTCACCGTCCCCTTGACCAAGATAGGCAAGCCCCAGAAGTTTTAAAAGATTTCGGTAACCCTGATCATTCTGAACCAGCAGAACGACAGGATCGCTTGTATCGTAAACCACCTGTCCCGGACTATCGGACTTACCCTGGCGAAGCACCGCGAGCTGGCAGCCGATGATCGGTTGCACCCCTTGCTCTACGCAAGCTGCGGAAAATTCAAGGCCGCCAAAAAGATTGTTGGTATCGGTGATGGCAACGGCCGGCATGCGCATGTTCCGACACTCTTTTGCCAACTCGTTGATGCGAATGGCCCCTTCGGACAGGGAATAGGCCGTATGTACCCGAAGATGGACGAAATCGGCATGCTGGGGGGAGGAATCGCTCATAAATGGAAGAATTCCACAAGCGCCTGCAAGTTGCACCAAGAAGTTATCCCCAGCCTCGTCAATAACTCTGGAATGCTCTAAAACCAAAGGCATGAAGGACTGGTTTGTTTACGTTCTGCGGAACCCTAAGGGCACCCTGTATACGGGGATATCCAAGGATACGGTGCGCCGCATTGATGAACACAACAACGGCACCGGGGCAAAATTCACCCGCGGGCGCGGACCCTGGGAAATGGCCTACAGGGAGGGCCCATTTGAGCACGGCGATGCCTTGCGTCGGGAAATTTCTCTCAAGAAGGACACAAAACTCAAGGTGCAGTTGAAAATAATCCCCGATTGACACATCTTAGTCAGGAGGAGCTCCTTCAATGTCAGCAACAAAAACTCTTTCTGGTTTTTACGCCCTGGTCGTCCTGCTTGTTGCCGGGATCATACTGAGTGGCTGCCAGCGACCGCCCTACAATCGTGAGGACAACTTTGCAGTAACGTCAGAATTGTTTTCAGCTGATGATTTTGAGCACACACGGGTACGGGACGGTACCGGTAAAATGGAAGTCCTTCATGCGGCCACATCCAATCGTGAGGTTTCCGTCTTGTTTGTTGAGACACACCAAGCTGCCGTCATCAATGATCCCGCCATATTTCCACGATTAATCATGAAGGGCTGGAAGGCGCTGCAAGGCAAGGAAATCAAATTTGGCATCAAGAGTCGGGCTGTAACCCCCGGCGGCAAAGTAGATTTTGAACGCTTTTCTTTTCTGGCTAACTCCTGCTTTGCCTTCCACAGTATTTACCAACCATCTGGTTCTGATACCCTAAGCAGGTACACAAAACTGATTGCCGGATACTACTGTCATAGCATTGCCGCCCCTTTAAGCGATGCCGCCGTCGCCAGATTCCTGAGTTCCATCACGGTGCCGAAATTCAACTCCGTGGAATTGCCGGGTGAACTCTCGTCGAATGTCTATTACGAACCTGTTCAAGCATTAAAAACAAGATCAGTACACACCAAGCGGAATTAATCATGAATATCCAGATTGCATCAATATTACTCAGTTCCAGTATTCTCCTTGCCGGTTGCCAGGCAAAAGTAAACAAGGACTATCAAGCATTTCAGGTCTCCCCTGACATTATTGGCGCGACCGCTGTTGAGAAAACCATCTCGCGAAACGGCTATGGACAAACCGAAGTGCTGTCCGCAACGGGTAAGAAAGGTGTCCTTTACTCTGCCCTGATCTCAGCCAACTCAATGGGAATTATCACTGTGGAGGGGCAGGCAAAAAGATTGACCCTCAGGGGCTGGACCGCCCTGAAAGAAAAGCAACTTTCCTACGGCAGGCATGCCAGCATTAAAGCCCCAAAAGGGGATATTCAATACGAATATTTTTCCTTTGATGGAAGCAGTTGTTTCCATTTTCACAAACTGAGCCATCGCTCGGACAATGATAGTATGGCGCGTTTCCGCCAACTTATGACGGGCTATGTGTGTCATCAAAATGAAGGGGAATTCTCTGATGAAACAGTGTCACAGTTTCTCCACGGCATCACCGTGCCGCCCGTCCATACTGTGCCATACGTGGCAAACGCCACTCCCGTGACCCTTTTCCAACCGCTCCGGATTATTCTTAAAAATAAAAATAGAGAAAGCAACTGCCCGGACTCAACGAACTGTTAGATCAGGTGACCGTCTTTGAGCGTGACGATCCTGTCCATGCGCGAGGCAAGGTCCGGGTTGTGGGTGGCGATTAAGGCGGCAAGGCCGGCACCGCGTGCAAGCCGGATCAGCACATCGAAGACTTCACCAGCCGTATGGGGGTCAAGATTACCTGTCGGTTCGTCGGCCAATAGCAGTTTTGGTGCATTTGCCAACGCCCTGCCGATAGCGACCCGTTGCTGCTCGCCCCCTGACAGGCGGGCTGGACGGTGGGTGGAACGCTCTGTCAGACCAAGCCAGTCCAGCATCTCACCGGCCCGAATGCGCGCTTCCTTGCGGCTGATGCCGGAAATGATTTGCGGAATGGCGATGTTTTCCATAGCCGTGAATTCCGGCAATAAGTGGTGGTACTGATAAACGAAACCGACATGATGACGTCGCACCTGGGTGCGGCTGTCATCGTCCATGTCAGCACAGGCATCCCCGGCAATGGAGATCGTGCCGCTATCGGGTTTTTCAAGCAGCCCGGCAATGTGCAACAAGGTCGACTTACCAGCGCCGCTAGGGCCGACAAGGGCGACGATTTCACCAGCATTCAAATCAAGATCAATGCCACGCAAAACCTCAAGCCGATTTTTTCCCTGTATGAAGGTGCGCTCAATACCGTTCAAGGAGAGAATACATTCACTCATATCGCAGGGCCTCCGCAGGATCGATACGGGCAGCCCGCCAGGAAGGATAAAGGGTCGCAAGGAATGAGAGGCCAAGCCCCATCAGGACAACGGCGAACACCTCCGCCGGGTCAACAACGGCTGGCAACTGCGACAGGAAATAAATTTCGGCAGCGAACAGCTCTGCTCCCGTAAGCCCCTGAATCCATTGCCGTATTTCTTCAATGTTGTTGGCGAACGAGAGACCGAGAAGGACACCTGAAAAGGTGCCAATCACACCAACCGACGCGCCACTAAGAAAGAAAATACGCATGATCGTTCCTTTTGAAGCGCCCATGGTGCGCAGGATGGCGATGTCGCGCCCCTTGTCTTTGACCAGCATAATCATTGAGGAAATAATGTTGAAGGCGGCAACCACGATAATCAGTGTCAGGATCAGGAACATGACATTGCGTTCAACCTGAATGGCATTGAAGAAACTGGCGTTGGCGCGCTGCCAGTCGTGGACGCGAATGGATATATTTGAAAGGGCGCGAATTTCCTGGCCAATTTCCAAAGCCCGGTCAGGATGAATGACCGACACTTCCAGATTGCTGATCGCCTCTGGCAGTTTGAAATAAATCTGGGCCGCCGACAGATCCATGAAGACAAAACCTGAATCATATTCATACATGCCCATCTCGAATGTTGCGGCAACCTTGTAATTACGCATTCTGGGAATAGTGCCAAAGGCGGTGATATTGCCTTTTGGCGAAATCAGGGTGATGTCCTGGCCGATGCCAACGCCCAGTTTTCTGGCCAATCTGGCGCCAAGAACGACGCTGTCCTTGTCAAAACTATCAAGGGAACCACCCTGAATATTGTCGGCAATAATGGCTCGCCCCCTAAGGTCATCAGGGCGAAAACCGCGAACGATAGCGCCGCTGGCGCCATTCTTTGAACTGGCCATGACCTGGCCTTCGATGATCGGGGTGACAATGGTGACACCATCCAGTTTGCGGATTTGGTCCGCAAAGGCATCAAAATCGGTCAATTTTTCGGACTGTCCGTAAATGCTCAAATGACCGTTGATGCCAAGGATTCGGTTCAGCAATTCCTCGCGAAAACCGTTCATCACAGACATCACGATGATCAGGGTGGCGACGCCAAGGGCAATGCCCAACAACGAAAACCATGCAATTACAGAAATAAACCCTTCCTGACGGCGGGCCCTGAGATAGCGCATGGCCATCATCCATTCAAAGGCAGAGAACATAGCCCTATTCTAGCCTTTCAGCCGTTCAATGGCCTGGTCAGGAGAAATTTCCTGACGCTCACCGGTTTTGCGATTCTTGAATTCAACAATACCGTCCTTGATCCCCCTGGGGCCGATGACGATCTGCCACGGCAGTCCAATCAGATCCATGTCGGCGAATTTTGCACCCGCCTTCTTGTCACGGTCATCGTAAAGGACATCGATCCCGGCCTCGCTCAAAGCCCCATACATGTCGTCACAGGCTTTGGTGCATTCGTCGTCGCCGTATTTAAGGTTAATCAGGCCGACTTTGTAAGGGGCCACGCTTTCGGGCCAGATAATGCCGTTATCGTCGTGCGAGGCTTCAATAATCGCACCGACCAGACGCGACACACCGATACCGTAGGAGCCCATTTCGACAGTGATGTCCTCGCCTTCAGGGCCGGTGACGATGGCACCCAGCTTTGAAGAATATTTGTCACCGAAATAAAAAATATGACCGACCTCAATCCCGCGGGCCGTAATCAGATCATCGCCGAGGGCTTTTTCAGCCTCCGGATCGCGCTTTTCATCGGTCGCCGCATACTGATTGGTGAATTGATCAACAACGGGTTGCAGGTCGCCATCAAAATCGACCTCGTAATCAGACCACGACATATCGACGAAATCACGGTGACAGGCGATTTCGCTCTCACCGGTGTCAGCCAGGATCAAAAATTCGTGGCTCATATCACCACCAATGGGGCCGGTATCGGCGGCCATGGGGATAGCCTTAAGGCCGAGCCTTTCGTAGGTTTTCAGGTAGGATACGAACATCTTGTTGTAGGATTTGCGCGCCCCTTCCTTATCCAGATCAAAGGAGTATGCGTCCTTCATCAGGAATTCACGGCCACGCATGATGCCAAAACGCGGCCTGACCTCGTCGCGGAACTTCCACTGGATGTGATAAAGCAACTGCGGCACATCTTTATAGCTGCGAACGGTATTGGCGAAAATTTCGGTTATTTGCTCTTCGTTGGTGGGGCCGTACAGCATATCGCGGTCGTGGCGATCGGTGATGCGAAGCATTTCAGGACCATAATCATCATATCGGCCACTTTGACGCCAAAGATCGGCTGGTTGAATGGTCGGCATCAGCACTTCATGACAATTTATGGCGTTTTGTTCCTCGCGGACGATCTGCTCGATTTTGCGTAAAACCTTAAGACCCATCGGCAGCCATGAATAAATTCCGGCGCTGGATTGGCGAATCATCCCGGCACGCAGCATCAGGCGATGGGAGACGATTTGTGCCTCTGACGGCGTTTCCTTCAAGGTCGGCAGGAAATAAGTGGAAAGTCGCATGAATGATGGGCCTTAAAATCGTTTGTGTGAGAAGGTGGCCGGACTGTAGAGGAAGAATGATTAGCCGTCAAAGATGGCGATATCAACATTCATCCATGGCGGTTTTATGGCGGTGATACGGGCGTAGGCCGGGCAATCATCGCGGTGCGCACCGGGCAAATATCCCAGGCTCATCAGGAACTCGTTGACGATTTCACCACCGGTAAATTTAAAGGTTTTCTTGAATAGTTTTACCCAGCCCACCTTCGCCATGGGGTGATGGGCCTCGATAAAATTGGCGAAGCCACCGTGACTGTCCCTCAGAGCCTGAATTCGCTTAGCATTTTCGATAATCGAATTGATTTTAAGTTTGTTGCGGATGATGCCAGCGTCGCCAAGCAGGCGTTCGATATCCTTCTCACCGTAGGCCGCAACCGTATCAACATCAAAGCCATCGAAAGCCTTAAAGGTGGTCTGGCGTTTTTTAAGGATCAGTTCCCATGACAACCCGGCCTGAAAAATCTCCAGGCAAAGCAATTCAAAAAGGACGGCCTCATCCTGACGCGGAAAGCCGTACTCATCATCATGATAGGGACCGTGAATGGGATTGCCTTGTGCGTAATCGCAATACCAGCTCATGCTTCTTCCAGTTCGATAAGAGTTCCCTGAAAGTCTTTAGGATGTAAGAATAAAACCGGTTTGCCGTGGGCTCCGGTTTTTGGCTCTCCGCTACCCAGAATCCGCGCCCCTTCGGAAACCAGGTGATCACGGGCGGCCATTATGTCATCGACTTCAAAGCACAGATGGTGGATGCCACCGCTTGGATTTTTGTCCAAAAATCCCTGAATTGGAGAATTATCGCCCAGCGGGAACAGTAGTTCGATTTTGGAATTTGCCAGCTCGACAAAAACCACCGTGACGCCGTGATCAGGCTCGTCCTGCGGTTTCGACACCTTGGCACCGAGCATACCGCGATAACTGGCGCAGGCGGCTTCCAGGTCAGGAACGGCAATGGCGACGTGGTTTAATTTTTCAATCATGGTCATTCCATAAATAAATCAAATCTCGATCAAATGCACCTGAGTGATCGGCTTTTTGTTCAGTTGCTCACGGAACAGGCGCCTGACGGCGATGCGAATGGTTTCATTGCGCGTTTCCTTGCTGTCTTCATCCTTGAGGGCGTCCTTGACGCAACCAAGAACGGCATCGTGCAAGTCCTCATCGCCATCTTCAAATACCCCGGTTGTCGTCAACACCGGTTCGGCGGCGAGGTTACCCATTTTATCGATAACAACCGTAACCACAGCCGTACCGTTCCATAGGGCGCGTTTGCGGCCCCTGATCAGTTCGCCGTGCAATGGCACAACCCTGTTGCCTTCAAGGGCAAGCCTGCCGGAATGGACGTGATCGACGATACAGGGTTCGCCCGGACCAATACGCATCATCGAGCCATTTTCACCGACGATGGTATGACTGACCTGACAGTCAACGGCCAGACGGGCGTGTTCGGCCATGTGACGCAGCTCGCCATGAACGGGGATAGCGATGGATGGGCGCACATGTTGATACATACGAATCAGTTCGTCACGGGCAGGATGTCCCGAAACATGAACGAAGTGATCGCGTTCGCTCATCACCTGCACACCGGCGCGAACCAGTTGATTTTGCAGGCGGCCAATAGATGTCTCATTGCCCGGAATAATGCGCGAGGAAAAGATCACCGTGTCGCCTTCCTCCAGCGATACACGTGGGTGGCTACCGCCGGCGATCCTCGATAGGGCGGCGCGCGGCTCACCCTGGGATCCGGTACAAACGATCAGCGTTTTGTCTCGCGGCAGGAAACCGGCTTGATCTTCTTCCAGAAAGGCTGGCGTATCCTGAAGACAGCCATGGTCCCGCCCCACTTCCGAAAACCGCCAAAGCGCGCGACCGGCAAGAACCACATCCCGGTCATTGGCCGCGGCAGCAGCGGCGATGGTTTCAAGACGGGCAACGTTTGACGCGAAGCAGGTGACAACGACGCGATTTTTCAATGTCGCGATCAAATCCGTCAGGCTTTCCAGCAAGTCACCTTCGGAACCCGAGGTTCCTGCTGTAAAGACATTGGTTGAATCACAGATAATCGCCAGCGTCCCTTCCTCGCCCAGTTGGCGCAAGGCCTCTTCATCGGAAACTTCACCGACGACCGGGTCCGGGTCGAACTTCCAGTCGCCGGTATGCAGGACCGTCCCTACCGGTGTGCGAATGGCGATGGCGTTGGGCTCGGGGATCGAATGGGTCAGGGTGATCAGTTCAAGCTCAAACGGGCCGATTGTGAACGTCCCTCCCAGTGGAACAATTGTCACATCGACTTGCCCCTCAAGCCCGGCCTCTCGCAGTTTATGACCAAGAATGTCGGCGGTGAACGGGGTTGCGTAGATGGGGCACCGCAAGCGATGCCACAAATGGGCGACAGCGCCCAGATGATCTTCATGGGCATGGGTCAGGACCAGGGCTTCCAGTTGATCAAGTCGTTCTTCGATAAAGGCCGGGTCAGGCATCATCACTTCAACACCGGGAAGCGATCCGTCACCAAAAGTAATACCCAGATCAACCATCATCCAGCGCTCGGCCCCACGCCGACCATAGCCATACAGGTTGAGGTTCATACCGATCTCGCCAGCACCACCAAGCGGCAGGAAAAGAAGCTCCTCCTGATCTGTCATGGTTTGTTGAGTTGGTAGATTGTGTAGAGGCCGCGCAGGGTCAATTCCCCATCGGCACATTCAATGCTGTCTGTCGATTGGGCGAACAACGGCGCCAGACCACCGGTGGCGATTACTTTCATGGACGTTCCGAATTCTTCTTCAATGCGCCTGGTAACGCCTTCTATCATCGATAGATAACCCCAGTAGATTCCTGACTGCATGGCCTCAACCGTGCCCTTGCCAATAACCCGTTCAGGTTTGCAGATAGCCACCCTGGGCAACTTGGCGGCGGCCGTGTGCAGGGCTTCCTGCGATAGATTGATGCCGGGCGCGATAACACCGCCTGCATAATTTCCGTCCCCGTCAACCACATCAAAAGTCGTGGCGGTGCCAAAATCGACAATGATCAACGGCCCCCCGTAGCGCCGGTGGGCTGAAATCGCATTAACCAGCCTGTCGGCACCAACTTCCTGGGGCTGGTCGAGAAGAACATCAATGCCAAGTTCAACACCATCCTCACCAACAACAAGTGGATCGGCATTGAAATATGTCCTGCACAGGGTTTTCAGGGCGAACAATGTGCTCGGAACGACCGTCGCGATAATGGCGTTTTCAATAGACGCGCGATCAATGCCCGACAGCGCGAGAAGTTGCATCAACCAGACGCCGTGTTCGTCAGCGGTTCGTTCGGGCGTGCTCGAAGCGCGCCATTCACCAAGCACGGTTCCATGTTCGTCAAATATGGCGAAAACCGTATTGGTGTTTCCTGAATCGATGGCCAGTAACATTGCCAATTCCTAAATGAAGATATCGCCAGCGGTGATACGCCGCTCGTCGCCATTGTGCAACAGGATTAACGCCCCGTCACTATCAAGGTCCTTAAATTCCCCTTTCAGGGTTTCTTTTTCAAGGCGCACGGTGATTTCCTTGCCAATCCAGGCGGCGCGGCGTAACCACGCCTTTCTGGTCGGCTGGAAACCGAGTTTCTTCCAGGTCACGAAACCGGCCAAAAAGCGCAGGCAGAACGTTTCAAGCATCATTTCCACTGTTACGTTCTTTGCCCCTTCGCGCAGCAGAGAGGTTGCCGGGAATTCCACCTCTTCGGGAAAGCTGGCAATATTCAGGCCCGCGCCGATGATCAGCCAATCCATTCCACCCAGGGGAACGGTTTGGGATTCCAGCAATATCCCGGAAACCTTGCGCCCCTCGACCAGCACGTCGTTTGGCCATTTGCAATTGACAAATGCACCCTTGGGCAACACCGAGGAAACAGCCTCGGCCATTCCAAGGGCGGCGACAAAACTTAATTGCACGGCCTTGAAGGCATGACAATCGGGCCTTAGCAGAATGGAACAATAGAGGTTACCTGCCTCTGAGGTCCAGCTTCGACCCCATCTGCCGCGCCCTGCCGTTTGCTCCCTGGCCCATACGACTGTGCCCTCAGGCGCGCCGTCCTGGGCCAATCGTTTAGCCTCTTCATTGGTGCTGTCGATACAATCCAGAGAAATCAGTTTGTAGGGGCTTGGAAGACTTGCGCTCTCGCTCATTTCGTGAACATGGCAGCGGCAGCGGCGGAAGCTCCATCAATAATAATGCCAGGGAAGGCAAAGAAAAGAACCACAATCAGCGCCGTGCCGAAGATTACATAACCCAGATTACGGTCAATGGGGGTATCAAGGGTCTCATCAGGTGGATCAAAGTAAACAACCTTGATAATGCGTAAATAGTAAAAAGCGCCAACGACACTACTGAGCACACCGATAATCGCCAGGGCGAAGAAGCCGGATTCCACGGCAGCAAAGAAGATATACAACTTGGAAAAGAAACCGGCCAACGGCGGGATACCGGCCATGGAGAACATAAAGATCGCCAGTGCAGCAGCGACCATGGGGTGGGTTTTCGACAATCCGGAAAGGTCGCTGATTTTTTCGACCATCCGACCAGCCCGGCGCATCGTCAGAATGCAGGCGAAGGCACCGATGTTCATGAACAGATAAACCGCCATATAAATCATGATACCGCGAACACCCGCCTCGTTTGCGACCACAAGGCCGATCAGGGCATAACCGACATGACCAATGGAGCTATAGGCCATCATCCGTTTGATGTTGGTCTGGTTAATGGCGGCGAAAGCGCCAAGCAGCATGGAGGCGACGGAAATCAGCACGATAATCTGTTGCCAATGCTGGACCAGATCACCAAACGGGCCGACCATGACACGGATGAAAAGGGCGATAGCGGCGATCTTTGGGCCGACAGAGAAGAACGCCGTCACAGGTGTTGGCGCACCTTCATAAACATCGGGCGTCCACATGTGGAACGGCACTGCGGAAACCTTGAACGATAAACCGGCAAGAATAAAGACGATGCCGACGATCAGGCCAAGCGACGCATCGGGAGCGTGGTCACCGTCAAACATGTTGCCCAGCATCTGAAAATCCGTGGTTCCTGAAAAACCGTAAACCAGTGACGAGCCGTACAGCAGCATGCCCGAAGCGACAGCGCCAAGAACGAAATATTTAAGCCCGGCTTCCGTTGATCGTTCATCATCCCGGTTAAAGGTAGCAATCACATACAGGGACAGGGATTGCATTTCCAGCCCCAGATACAACGACATCAAATTGCTCGCCGAGATCATGATCATCATGCCCAGGGTCGCGAAAATAACAAGCACTGTGTACTCAAAGCGGGCGATGCCCTGATTTTCCATGTAGTTGTGTGAAATCGCCAGGGTCAGGGCCGACGCGAACAGGATCAGTATCTTGAAATAAACCGCAAACGGGTCGCTGACAAACATGCCGCTAAAGGTATTAAACGTGCTTCCGGCAACGGTGGCGACAAGCATCATTGTCAGCACCAGACTTATCATGCCAAGACGAGATACCAGATGCGCCGTTTTCACTTCGGTGGCGTCATCAGCGGCTTTCTGAAAAACGCCAAGCATCAACAATGCCATGCCGATAACGGCGACAAAAATTTCCGGAATCACCGGGACCATGTTTGGTATTTCGGTCATTCCCTTATCTCCCGGCCAGCAAGGCTTGTGAAGCCGCTTGCGCGGTCTCTACCCTGTCGATCAGATTGTTTACCGAGACATGCATGACGTCCAGGAACGAGGACGGATAAACCCCCATCCACAGAACCAGCACTGCAAGGGGCGCAAAGACCATAATCTCGCGTCCGCTTAAATCGGTGATTTTCATCAAATGCTCTTTGGTCAGTTGGCCAAAGATAATACGACGGTATAGATACAACATATAAACCGCACCCAGGATCACACCCGTGGAAGCCAGTGCAGCAACCCAGGGGTTAACCTGAAAGGCACCAAGCAGGACCAGGAACTCACCAACAAAACCGCCGGTTCCCGGCAAGCCGACAGAGGCCAACATGAACACCATAAAGGCCAGAGCGTAAACTGGCATTCGATGGACCAGCCCGCCATACATATCGATTTCGCGCGAATGGATGCGGTCGTAGACGACCCCGACGATCAGGAACAGGGCCGCCGAAACAATACCGTGGCTGAGCATCTGATAGATCGCACCCTCTACCCCCTGTACCGTCTGTGTAAAGGTCCCGATGGTGACAAACCCCATATGGGCGACAGATGAATAGGCGATCAGCTTTTTCATGTCTTCCTGGGCCAGCGCGACAAGCGAGGTATAGATCACAGCAATAATGCTTAAAGAATAAATCAGTGGCGTGAAATCCATGGTCGCCAGCGGGAACATGGGCAACGAGAAACGCAGGAACCCGTAGCCGCCAAATTTCAGCAACACACCGGCCAGAATGACCGAACCGGCGGTCGGTGCTTCAACGTGGGCGTCAGGAAGCCACGTATGAACCGGCCACATGGGCATTTTAACCGCGAACGAGGCAAAGAACGCCAACCACAACCATGTCTGCATGGTCGCCGGGAAGTCGTGCGTCAGCAACGTCGGGATATCGGCTGTTCCGGCGTCCACATACATGGCCAGCACAGCGACCAGCATCAGGACAGAGCCGAGCAAGGTGTAAAGGAACAGCTTGAATGCCGCGTAAACGCGTCTTGGGCCACCCCAGACACCGATAATCAGGAACATCGGAAGCAACACCGCTTCAAAGAAAATATAGAAGACGAAGATATCGAGAGCCACGAACATGCCGACCATCATGGTTTCAAGAACCAGAAAGGCGATCATGTATTCCTTGACCCGCTCCTGGATCGATTCCCAACTGGCGAGAATACAAATCGGCGTCAATAAGGTGGTCAGCAGAACGAACAGGACAGAAATGCCGTCAACGCCCACATGGTAGGCGATATTGAAGGCCGGCATCCATTGCCATTGCTCGACGAACTGGAAATCTGCCGTGGTGTTATCAAAGCCAGCCCACAGCATCAACGATAGCAGGAATACCGCACTGGATGTCCAAATGGCGACGTGGCGGGCGTTGCGGTTGACGACTTCTTGCTCACCGCGAATGGCAAGAATGAAAAGCGCTCCCGCCAACGGCGCGAAAATCAGTAATGTGAGGATGGGGAAATAATTCATAATGCTCTTATCCACCCAGCAACATGTACATGGTGATTAAAACGATAATGCCGCCCAGCATGGCGAAAACGTAGTGATACAGATAGCCGCTCTGCAAACGCGCTACCCGCTTGGCAAGGTTCAGTGTGACCGCCGAAAGGCCGTCAGGGCCAAGACCGTCAATAAGGGCACCATCGCCGGTTTTCCACAGGTTACGACCAATATAAAAGGCTGGTTTTACAAACAGGAAGTCGTAGGCTTCGTCGAAGTACCATTTGTTATGAACGAAGGTATAAAGCGGCCGGATTTGATCGACAATGAGCGCCGGAATAGCCGGTTTCCACATGTACAGGACATAAGCCAGACCAATACCTGCGACACCAACACCCAGGGGAAGATACTTGACCCAGAACGGTGCGTGGTGCGCGGCCTCAAGGGCCTGATGGCTATCCAGAACCAAAATTGCACTGCCCCAGAATTCAACCCCTTTTTGGCCAACGAAAGATTCATAACCAATGTAACCTGCAAACAAGGCGCCAGCGGCCAGCACGATCAACGGCACCAGCATCACCTTCGGGCTTTCATGAACATGGGCCAGCACCCTTTCATCGGCCCTGGATTCTCCATGGAAGGTCATCAGGATAACCCGCCAGGAATAGAAGGCAGTCAGGAAGGCGGCCAGAATACCCATCCAGAAAGCGTAACCACCGGTAAGGGTATGGGCGCCCCACGCGGCTTCAAGAATAATGTCCTTGGAATAGAAACCGGCAAACGGCCAGATTCCGGCCAGGGCCAGCGAACCAACCCACATCAGCGCGTAGGTGACCGGGATCATTTTGCGAATACCACCCATCTTGCGCATGTCCTGCTCATCAGACATGGCGTGAATGACCGAACCGGCTCCCAGGAACAGCAGAGCCTTGAAAAAGCCATGAGTCATCAAATGGAAGATGCCGGCGGAATAAGCCGAAACACCACAAGCGAAGAACATATAACCAAGCTGCGAACAGGTCGAATAGGCAATCACCCGTTTGATATCAGTTTGGGTGCAGGCGATGGTGGCGGCGAAAATTGCCGTTGATCCGCCGACAATGGTAACAACGCTCAAAGCCACCTCGGAATATTCAAATAACGGTGAAAGCCTGGCGACCATAAAGACACCGGCGGTGACCATGGTTGCGGCGTGGATCAGGGCCGAAACCGGTGTCGGGCCTTCCATCGCATCAGGAAGCCACGTGTGCAGCCCCAACTGGGCTGATTTACCCATAGCGCCGACGAACAACAACAGACAGGCGACAGTCAGGCCATGGAACTGGCCACCGAAGACGCTGATCGTATCGTTCGCCTTCATCGGAACGGCGGTGAAGATTTCATCAAGATTGACAGAATCAAACATCATGAAGACGGTGAAGATGCCCAGCGCAAAGCCAAAGTCGCCGACACGGTTAACGACAAAGGCCTTGATGGCTGCGGCGTTGGCCGATGGCTTGTTATACCAGAAACCGATCAACAGGTAGGACGACAGGCCAACCCCTTCCCAACCAAAGAACATCTGCACCAGATTATCGGCCGTCACCAACATCAACATGAAAAAGGTAAACAGGCTCAGGTAAGCCATAAAGCGCGGCACATCCGGATCGTGTGACATGTAGCCGATGGAATAGACATGAACCATGGCTGATACCACGGTAACGACGATCATCATCACCGCCGTCAGGCTATCCACCCGCAAGGCCCAGGAAATGTTTAATGAGCCTGACTCAATCCAGCTGAATAACTGAACCGTCTGGGCATTGCCGCCAAGGGCGACATCCTTGAAAATGACAATGGCAAAAATTGCTGAAAGTAGCAGGCCGCCACAGGTGACGTACTGGGCCATCATGTCCAGCCGGGCCTTCTTCGCCTTGTCATCGCCGGTGTTCGTAAAGGCCATGGCCCCGGCAATGATGGCGGCGATAAGTGGCAGGAAAACGGCTGTGGTAATCATCTTTTCCCTACCCCTTCATCGCGTTGATGTCTTCGACGGCGATGGTGCCGCGATTTCGGAAAAAGACAACCATGATGGCAAGCCCGATAGCAGCCTCTGCGGCGGCAACGGTCAAAACGAACATGGCAAATACCTGACCAACCAGATCGCCCAGTTCAACAGAGAACGCGACAAAATTAATATTCACCGCAAGCAGCATCAATTCTACGGACATCAGAATGACGATGACATTCTTGCGGTTCATGAAAATACCGAAGATGCCCAGTGAAAACAGAATGGCGGCAACGATCAGATAGTGGGAAAGACCGATATCAAACATCAGATGCCCCTCCCCGACTCGACATCGATAATTTCCAGAGTGTCTTCGGGTTTGCGCGCCAGCTGGTCGGCGATACGCTGCTTTTTAACACCCGAACGCTTGCGGTGAGTCAACACAATGGCCCCGATCATGGCGATCAGCAGCACCATGCCGGCTGCCTGGAACAGGAAGATGTAATCCGTATAAATGATGGCACCCAGGGCGTGGGTGTTGGTTACATTTTCAGGGATCGGCGAGGCCGCTGTCTTTAGGGCTTCGGGGCTCAAATGCCAACCACCGACAACAACGATCAATTCAACAACCAGCACAAGCCCGGCCACAGCACCAACTGGCAGGTACTTTAAAAAGCCTTGGCGTAATTCGACAAAATTGATGTCGAGCATCATGACGACGAACATGAACAGCACCGCAACCGCGCCGACGTAAACGACAACCAGCAGCATGGCCAGGAATTCAGCCCCCATCAGCACGAACAAGCCGGCTGAATTGAAGAAGGCCAAAATCAGGAACAGTACTGAATGCACGGGATTCTTCGCACTGACCACCATCACCCCGGCGGCAATGGCGATGAACGCAAACATATAAAATGTCAGCCCCTGAATAATCATCTGACCAAAGTCCCTCTCAACACGATCTTTCTGTCCCCTTCAAGCATCAACGATACGGCGCATCTGCCGACAGGCGTTCGGCGATTTCGGTTTCCCAACGCTCGCCGTTTGCCAGTAATTTGGTTTTGTCATACATCAACTCTTCACGGGTTTCCGTGGAGTATTCAAAATTCGGTCCTTCGACGATGGCGTCAACCGGGCAGGCTTCCTCGCAAAAACCGCAGTAAATACACTTTGTCATATCAATATCGTAGCGGGTCGTGCGGCGCGAGCCATCGCTTCGCACATCGCCTTCGATGGTGATCGCCTGGGCCGGGCAAATGGCCTCGCACAATTTGCACGAGATGCAGCGTTCCTCGCCGTTGGCATAGCGCCTGAGCGCATGTTCACCCCTGAAACGCGGGCTCAGATAACCCTTCTCGTAAGGGTAGTTCAGCGTCACTTTGGGCCGGAACATATAGCGCAGGGTCAGCGACAGGCCGCTAACCAGTTCGGCTAACAGGAAGGTTCTGATACCGCGATAAATGAAACTCATTTTCTTACCCTCCCTTATCCAGATACCGGCGTGAGATCAAAAGCAACCAGCACGCCAGCAACGATGATGACGGCGGCTAACGAAATTGGCAGAAACACTTTCCAGCCAAGGCGCATCAGCTGGTCGTAACGATAACGCGGGAACGAAGCCCGCACCCACAGGAAGAAAAACAGCACGAAGGCGATCTTCGCGGCCAGCCACAAGGGCCCCGGGATCAAATTCAACGGCGCGATATCGAGCGGCGGCAACCAGCCGCCCAAAAACAGGATCGCCATCAAAGCGGACATCAGGATCATGTTGGCGTATTCACCAAGGAAGAACAACGCGAAGGCCATTGCCGAATATTCGACGTTGAAACCGGCCACCAGTTCGGCTTCCGCTTCAGGCAGGTCAAACGGGTGGCGATTGGTTTCAGCGAGGATCGAAATCAGGAAAATAACAGCCATCGGGAACAGCGGAACAATAAACCAGACGTTCTTCTGGGCCATAACGATGTCGGTCAGATTAAGTGATCCGACACACATCAGCACCGTCACAATAACGAAGCCCATGGAAATTTCATAGGACACCATTTGGGCTGCCGAACGAAGTGCCCCCAAAAACGCATACTTGGAATTAGACGCCCAGCCGGCCATCAAAATTCCGTAAACGCCAAGCGAGGACACCGCAAACAGGAACAGTATACCGACGTTGATGTTGGCCAGAACCATACCCTGATCAAACGGGATCACCGACCAGGCGAACAGCGCCAGAATAAAAGTTACCATCGGCGCCAGCAGGAACACCACCGGGTTGGCCCCGGAAGGAACAATGGTTTCCTTGAGGAACAGCTTCAGGCCATCAGCCATCGGTTGCAGAAGACCGAATGGTCCAACCACATTGGGACCACGGCGCAGTTGCATGGCCCCGATAACCTTGCGTTCCACGTAAGTGAGGTACGCAACGCCGATCAAAACGGGCAACACAATGGCGACAATCTTGATGACGATCCACAACACAGGCCAGATATATGAATAAAAGAATTCAACCATCGGTGCCGGTCTTCCCTTTGTCCTCGCCAAGTAGTGCTTCGACACACTGGGCCATGGTTTCAGATGCCCGGCTAATGGGGTCGGTCATATGGAAATTGATGATCGGTGATGCAAAACCGCCGCCATCAAGTGATCCGGCTTTGCCAAAATCGCCCCAGGCCCCACCCGTTTGCTGATCGTCACCACCGAATACAGGATTGATATCAAGCATGCGCTGGCGCACCTGATCCAGATTGTCATAGGGAAGCGTCAGACCAAGGACGCCTGACAAGGCGCGAATAATGGTCCAGTCCTCGCGCGCTTCACCAATTGGGAAGACGGCAAGGCGGGCACGTTGGACACGGCCTTCGGTGTTGACGTAGGTGGCATTCTTTTCGGTATAGGCAGCACCTGGTAAAATGACATCGGCACGGTGGGCACCAACGTCGCCGTGGTGGCCCTGATAAATAACGAAGGCATTACCAAGCTTGTCGGTATCGATTTCGTCCGCGCCGAGCAGGTAAACGGTGTCAATCGCCCCGGAGGAGCATCCATCCAGGATGGAATCCACACCACCGGACACCAGACCAAGGTCAAGACCACCGACACGGGCCGCTGCAGTGTGCAGAACGTTAAAGCCGTTCCAGTCGTCGCTGATCATGCCATTGTCTTCGGCAATCTGTCGGGCCATTGCCAGAACCGCGGCACCATCGGAACGCATCAGTGCTCCCTGCCCCAGGATCAACATCGGCCTTTCAGCTTTTTTCAAAATTTTTGAAAACGCGTGCTTGCCGGCCGCAATTTCCTTCAAAGTATCCGTACCGGCCCCCAGATTTTCGCAACTAAAGGTCAGATCAACGTTTTCACCGATCATAGCGGCTGGAAAGCCGCCCATCAGGTAGCGCTTGCGCAAACGGGCATTGATGATCGGCGCTTCAACGCGCGGATTAGACCCGATGATCAGGCAGGCGTCGGCCTCTTCAATTCCGGCAATAGTGCTGTTGAAGAGGTATGCCCCCCGACAGGAAGCATCAAGTTTCGCGCCATCCTGGCGGCACTCAATATTCCTGGAACCAAGGGCCTCGGTCAGGTCTTTCAAAGCCGTCATTGATTCGGCGCAAGCCATATCGCCAACAATCGCGGCGAACTTTGAACCGTCCATGTCCTTGACCTTGGCGGAGATGGCGGCAAAGGCTTCATCCCAACTTGCCGCCTCAAGTTTACCGTCACGACGCACATAAGGCGTATCCAGACGTTGACGTTTCAGGCCGTCACAGGCGAAACGGGTTTTGTCTGAAATCCATTCCTCGTTCACATCCTCGTTAAGGCGTGGCAGGACGCGCATCACTTCCGGGCCTTTGGTATCGACGCGAATGGCCGCGCCGACCGCGTCCATAACGTCGATGGATTCGGTCTTTTTCAATTCCCATGGACGGGCGTTGAAGGCATAGGGGTTGGATGTTAAGGCACCGACAGGACACAAATCGATCATATTGCCTGACAGTTCAGAGGTCAGGGCCTTTTCAATATAAGTGCCGACTTCCATATGCTCGCCGCGACCGGTGGCACCCATTTCAGGAACTCCGGCGATCTCGGTTGAGAAACGAATGCAACGGGTGCAGTGGATACAGCGCGTCATCATTGCCCGGATCAGGGGCCCGAAAGTCTTGTCCTTTACCGAACGCTTGTCTTCCATGAAACGGCTACGGTCCAGACCGTAACCAACGGCCTGATCCTGCAAATCACACTCGCCACCCTGATCGCAAATCGGGCAATCCAGCGGATGATTGATAAGCAGCAGTTCCATCACTCCCTGGCGCATTTTTTTAACGGCCGGGGAATTGGTCGTAATGACCATGCCTTCACCGACCGGCATGGCGCACGAAGCCACCGGTTTGGGGGCGCGTTCCATCTCGACCAGGCACATACGACAGTTACCGGCAATGGTCAGGCGCTCGTGATAGCAGAAACGCGGAATTTCAATGCCGATGCTCTCGCACGCTTGCAGCACGGTCAGTCCGGCTTCAACGTCGACCTCAATGCCATCGATGGTTAATTTCGGCATTCCTGCTCTCCCTAAGCCGCCCGGCCCGTGCCCGAGGACTGGCGATCGTTAATACGACGCTCGATCTCGGGACGGAAATGCCTGATCAGACCCTGAATAGGCCATGCGGCGGCATCACCCAATGCGCAAATCGTCTGACCTTCAATCTGTTTGGTGACTTCCTGCAGCATATCAATTTCATCAATTGTCATGTCGCCGGTAACCATGCGTTGCATCATCCGCGACATCCAGCCGGTGCCCTCACGGCACGGTGTACACTGACCACAGCTTTCATGGGCATAGAAACGCGACAGCCGGGCAATCGCCTTGACCACATCCGTTGATTTATCCATCACCATGACGGCAGCCGTTCCAAGGCCGCTACCATGTTCACGCAGACCATCAAAATCCATAATCGCGTTTTCACATAAGGCCTTGGGCATCATCGGTACCGACGAACCACCGGGTATGACAGCCAGCAAGTTGTCCCAGCCGCCGCGAACACCGCCAGCATGGGTCTCGATCAACTCGCGCATTCCCACGCCCATTGCTTCTTCGACCGTGCATGGATTGTTGACGTGACCGGAAATACAGAAAAGCTTGGTTCCGGTATTATTTTCGCGACCGATTGAGGCAAACCACTTGGCACCGCGCCTGAGGATGGCCGGCACAACGGCAATGGATTCCACATTGTTGACAGTTGTCGGGCAACCATAGAGACCAACGTTGGCCGGGAATGGCGGTTTCAGGCGCGGTTGCCCCTTCTTGCCTTCAAGGCTTTCAATAAGAGCGCTTTCTTCACCGCATATATAGGCACCTGCGCCCAAATGAACGTACATGTCAAAATCGATACCGGCACCACAGGAGTTTTTGCCAATCAGGCCCGCATCATAAGCCTCATCGATTGCCCGTTGCAGAGCCTCGGCTTCGCGCAGGAACTCGCCGCGCACATAAACGTAGGCCGCGCAAGCGCCAACCGCCGCAGCTGCCAGCAGCGCCCCCTCAACCAGCTTGTGAGGCTCGTTGCGCATGATTTCCCGGTCTTTACAAGTGCCCGGTTCGCCTTCATCGGCGTTGATCGTCAGGAAAACAGGACGTCCACCGGTTTCCTTGGGCATAAAGGACCACTTCATGCCGGTACCGAAACCGGCACCGCCACGGCCCCGCAGGCCAGAAGCCTTGACTTCATCGACCAGCCATTCACGGCCCTTGGCGATCAGTTTCTTGGTGTCTTTCCAGTCACCAATGGCCTTTGCACCGGCAAGGGAGGTATCTTTCAATCCATAAAGATTTTGGAAGATGCGATCTGAATCTTTAAGCATCAGCCTTCCCCTTACTGTCTTTAAGGGACGTCAATTCGCCCTCGGGCTCACAGCCCTTGCGGGAATTCTGTGGGCCCGGTGTTGGCGTACCACCTGATTGCAGGGTATCGAGAAGAGCCGCCGTCGAGGCCTCATCCAGATCTTCGTAATAGTCGTCATTGATTTGCATCATCGGCGCATTGACGCAAGCGCCCAGACATTCCATTTCAGAGAGACTGAATTTTCCATCTTCTGTTGTCTCACCAACATCGATGCCAAGCTTCTTTTTGCAGGTGCCCATAACTTCGTCGGAGCCACGCAACCAGCACGGCAGGTTTGTACACACCTGTAGATGGTTCTCACCGATAGGGGCAAGATTGTACATGGTGTAGAAGGTCGCAACCTCATAAACACGCATCGGGGCCAGGCCGACCAGTTCAGCGACATGATCCATGGCCGCCCGGGGCAGCCAGCCCTGATGCTGGCGCTGGGCCAGGTCGAGCAGCGGCATCACCGCGCTGGCCTCGCGACCTTTGGGATACTTGGCGAAAATGCCTTTCAGCTTTTTCTTGTTTTCAGCCGAAAACTTAAAATCTGCTGGTTGCTCTACAGTCGTACTCATCGATCGATCTCACCAAAAACAATATCCAGGGCACCAATGTTAGCAACCACATCAGCCAACATGTGACCCTTGGAGACTAATTCGAGGGCTTGCAGATGGGCGAAGCCGGGGGGCCTGATCTTGCAGCGGTAGGGTTTGTTTGATCCATCGGAAACCAGATAAACACCGAACTCGCCCTTCGGCGCTTCAACCGCCGTGTAGGTATCACCGGCGGGCACGTGATAGCCTTCGGTAAACAGCTTGAAGTGATGGATCAGCGATTCCATGGATTGCTTCATATCGCCGCGCGATGGTGGCGTGATCTTGTGGTTGTCGGTTTTGACAGGACCGCCCGGCATATCAGCCACACACTGCTTGATGATTCTCAAGGACTGACGCATTTCGGCAATGCGGACCAGATAACGATCATAACAGTCACCGGTTTTGCCGACCGGAATGTCGAAATCCATCTTGTCATAAACATCATAGGGCTGGGCTTTACGGATATCCCAGGGAACCCCGCAAGCCCGAAGATTGGGTCCACTGAAGCCCCAGTCCATAGCCTCTTCGGCGCTCAAGCCACCAATATCGACCGTCCGTTGCTTGAAGATACGGTTTTCAGTCAGCAACGTTTCGAAATCGTCAATCATTTGCGGGAATTCATCGCACCACGCATCAATGTCATCGGCAAGTCCGTCGGGCATATCCGAAGCAACGCCGCCTGTGCGGAAATAGGCCATGTGCATACGGGCACCGGACACCCGCTCACAGAATTCCATCAATTTTTCGCGGTGCTCAAACCCCCACAACATGGGTGTCATCGCGCCAATGTCCATGGCGAATGCGCAGACCGTGAAAATATGATTAAGTTCCCGGCCGATCTCGGCGAACAGCACACGAATATATTGTCCACGCGGGGGAGCCTCGATGCCCAAAAGTTTCTCTGTCGCCAGGACGAAGGCGTGTTCCTGATTTTGCGGCGACACATAATCGAGACGATCAAAGTATGGCATCGCCTGGGCGTAGCTTTTGTGTTCGATCAGTTTTTCGGTTCCCCGATGTAGCAGTCCGACATGTGGATCAGCACGATCGATAACTTCGCCATCAAGCTCGAGCACCAGCCGCAGCACACCGTGAGCAGAAGGATGCTGGGGGCCGAAGTTCAGGTTGTAGTTTTTAATTTGTTTTTCTGACATCAGCCTTCACCCTCACCGGCTGCATCATCGGCCTGTTCGGCTTTCTCATCGCCCGGAAGCGGCGCGTCCATGGCTTCCCATGGGCTGATAAAATCGAAGCTGCGGAAGTCCTGGGCCATCTTCACCGGCTCATAAACAACGCGCTTTTGTTCATCGTCGTATCGAATTTCAACGTAACCCGTAAGCGGGAAGTCCTTACGCAACGGATGCCCTTCAAAACCGTAATCGGTCATGATCCGGCGCAGGTCCGGATGGCCAGAAAAATAAATCCCAAACAAGTCCCAGGCCTCGCGTTCCCACCAGTTGGCCGAACTGAAAACGGAAACAACCGATGGCACCGGCTTCTTTTCATCGGTCCTGATTTTAACCCGAACACGCTGGTTATGGGTCATGGACAGCAAGTTATAAACAACATCAAAACGCTCTTCGCGGTCAGGGTAATCAACGCCGCAAACGTCCATCAACACCTTGAATTGACAATTGACGTCATCACGCAGGAACGTCAGCACCTTGACGATGGTCTCGCTACGCACACTGACGGCAAGCTCGCCATTGGCGACCCCGGTGGCCGTGACCTCGTTGGGCAAAGCGGTGGCGATCAATTCGCCTAAATCATTCAGTGCCAGATCCATGTTTCCTCGACGACCTTCTGCAAGGTCTTGCTGTTAGCCTAACGCCAGAGTGTACCCGTACGCCTGATTTTCTTTTGTAGTTGCAGGATACCGTAGATCAGCGCCTCTGCTGTTGGCGGGCAACCCGGAACATAGATATCCACGGGCACAACGCGATCACAACCGCGGACCACAGAATATGAATAATGATAATAGCCGCCACCGTTAGCGCACGATCCCATGGAGATCACATAGCGCGGTTCGGACATCTGGTCATAAACCTTGCGGAAAGCCGGGGCCATTTTATTGGTCAGGGTGCCGGCGACAATAATAACGTCGGACTGCCTGGGCGAAGGTCTTGGAACAACGCCGAAGCGATCAAGGTCATAACGCGGCATGTAAGCGTGGATCATTTCAACGGCGCAACAGGCCAGCCCGAAAGTCATTGGCCACAAGGATCCGGTACGAGCCCAGTTGACGACGTGATCAAGACTGGCGATGACAAACCCCTTGTCGGTCAACTCGCCTGTCACCTGGCCAATAACAGCGTCCTGTTCCGGCCCCGGCGGCAGCGGTTTGCCCGGATCAATGATCACTCCCATTCCAGGGCTCCTTTGCGCCATTCATAGATAAAGCCGATTGTCAGAACGCCAAGGAAAACCATCATCGACCAGAATCCGTATAGCCCGATATCACCAAGGGATATGGCCCACGGAAACAGGAAGGCGATTTCTAGATCAAAGATGATGAAAAGGATAGCGACCAGGTAGAAGCGAACATCGAACTGGCGACGGGCATCGTCGAAGGCGTCGAAACCGCACTCGTAGGCGGATGTTTTCGCAACATCAGGGCGTTGTTGGGCAACGACGTATGATGCACCAACGCAAATGCCGGCAATAACGATAGCTATACCCAAAAAAATTAGGATGGGAAGGTACTCTAAAAGTATCTCATCCATGGCCGTGATCCCTACCCGTCACTCATTACAAACGACGGCTCTCTGATTTATTGGTTTCGTTGCCATAAAAGTACGGCATCCGTCACACTTTGCACACCCTATTTTCTTATTCTCGATAACTTTATTGCGAGAAGCATCTAACACGCAAAACCTGACAAGAAAATGATCCTTGTCAAGCTGCTTCACAAAAGCTGAAAAGCAAATAAACAATATGAACAAAATAGGGAAAATGGCGGGAGTGACGGGACTCGAACCCGCGGCCTCCGGCGTGACAGGCCGGCGCTCTAACCAACTGAGCTACACCCCCAACGTGACTTCAAATCGTCAGGATGCGTTCATGTAAAGGCCCCCTAAGGGTGTGTCAAGCCATGAACGATGTTTTTACGAAGTCCATTTAATAATATGTCCGATTATGCCACCGGCATAAAATAAATGGTGGGCGATGACGGGCTCGAACCGCCGACATTCTCGGTGTAAACGAGATGCTCTACCAACTGAGCTAATCGCCCACATTCAGCGACGGCTGATTAATATACATATCGGTCTTAAAAAGAAAGATGCCGGTTGCACTTTTTATGGTGGAACCGGCATCAATTCATTTTGAAGGTTTTAAGTCTGCCTAGTTGACAGCTTCCTTCAGGCCTTTGCCAGCTTTGAACTTGGGCTGGTTAGAGGCTTTAATCTGGATCGCTTCACCAGTCCGCGGGTTACGACCCATGGAGGCTTTACGATGAGCAACGCTAAAAGTACCGAAGCCAACGAGACGGACTTCTGACTTATTGGCCAGCGCACCGGAGATGGAATCGATAACACCATCAACTGCTTTTGCGGCATCTGCTTTTGATAGTCCTGTACTGTTTGCGACGGCGGCTACTAGGTCATTCTTATTCAAGATAAACCCCCCTTCTGTTTGAGAGTAAAAAAAAATCAGTTAAATGCTTAAGTTCAGCATGTCTGTAAGCCGCTTAAACATGCAGGATTTTATATGCTAAATTTTGCGGGCGTCAATTGAACAGCCGCAGTTTTCCACAGTTTTTTACGGCTTCTGGAAACCTTTACCCGCTCGCCGGGTCTATGTTTGCATTGTATTTTTCTTTATCCCGTCACGTAAGCCATTGGAAAGCCTCACATTGCAAACACTTCATCCAAAAAAAACCGTATGGGTTTTGGCGATTTCCCCCTGTATCAACGATTGAAAAAGAATCAAAAAAATATGCCGCCCCTTCTTGAAAGGGGCGGCACAATATTTAAAAAACCCAAAGAATCCGCGAAAAACCGCTACGATTCGTTGACCACTGATTCGCGGCTTAATGGACGACGTCGTTGGAATCGGAACCCTTGGCGGAGGCAATTGAAGCGGCCTCCATCTCTTTTGTCCATTCGACCGGTTGCAGCTTTGAAACCAGGGCGTGCTCGAGAACCTCGCCGACATCAGAAACAGGAATGATGGTCATTCCTTTTTTAACGTTGTCAGGAATTTCCGCCAGGTCCTTTTCATTCTCACTTGGAATCAGCACCGTCTTGATGCCGCCACGAAGGGCTGCAAGAAGTTTTTCCTTTAGCCCACCAATGGGCAAAATCCGGCCACGCAGAGTAATTTCACCGGTCATGGCAATATCCTTGCGAACAGCCGTACAGGTCAGCACCGAAACAATCGACGTCACCATGCCAACACCGGCCGACGGGCCATCTTTCGGGGTTGCCCCTTCCGGTACGTGGACGTGGATATCCTTGGTCGTGAACATTGGCGGGATAATGCCGAAATCAAGAGCCCGCGACTGAACGAATGACCTTGCCGCCTGGATTGATTCCTGCATGACATCGCCCAGCTTGCCGGTGATTGTCATTTTTCCCTTACCCGGCACCATGACCGCTTCAATGGACAGCAACTCACCGCCCACTTCGGTCCAGGCCAGGCCAGTGGTCACACCGACAAGGTCATCAGATTCAATCTCGCCGTAACGGAAGCGTTTGATGCCAGCATACTTGCCAAGGTTTTTGCTGGTGACGGCGATTTTTTTCTTATCGCCAATCATAATATCCTTGATCGCCTTACGGGTTAGGTTGGCCAGTTCGCGTTCCAGATTACGAACCCCGGCTTCACGGGTGTAGTAACGAATGATATCCCTGACCGCGCCATCGGAAATCGACCATTCATCCGTTTTAAGGCCATGAATTTTGACCTGGTTTTCGATCAGGTGGTGCTTGGCGATTTCGACCTTTTCATCTTCGGTATAACCGGACAGGCGAATGATTTCCATGCGATCCAAAAGCGGGCTCGGCATGTTCATGGTATTGGCTGTGGTCACAAACATTACGTCCGAAAGATCATAGTCAACTTCCAGATAATGATCGTTGAAGGTTGAATTCTGTTCAGGATCAAGCACTTCAAGCAAGGCAGAGGCCGGATCGCCGCGCCAGTCCTGGCCCATTTTGTCGACTTCATCGAGCAAGAACAGCGGATTGGACGACTTGGCCTTCTTCATGCCCTGGACAATTTTGCCCGGCATCGAACCAATGTAGGTACGGCGATGGCCACGAATTTCAGACTCATCGCGGACCCCGCCCAAAGACATGCGAATGAAATTACGCCCCGTCGCATTGGCGATGGATTTGCCGAGCGAGGTTTTACCGACACCAGGAGGTCCGACCAGACACAATATCGGTCCCTTGACCTTGTTGGTGCGCTGCTGAACGGCAAGATATTCCAGAATCCGCTCTTTGACCTTCTTCAGGCCATAGTGATCGGCATCGAGAATATCCTGGGCCTTTTTGATGTCTTTGTTGACCCGCGAGCGTTTTTTCCAGGGAATCGACAGCATCCAGTCGAGATAATTACGGACCACCGTCGCTTCGGCCGACATCGGGCTCATGTTCTTCAATTTCTTCAATTCGGCCAGGGTTTTTTCCTTGGCTTCTTTTGAGAGCTTGGTCTTGACGATGCGCTCTTCGATTTCGGCGGTTTCATCTTTGCCGTCTTCGCCTTCGCCTAGTTCCTTTTGAATGGCCTTAAGCTGCTCGTTCAAATAATACTCGCGCTGGGTCTTCTCCATCTGCCGCTTGACGCGGTTGCGGATTTTCTTTTCCACCTGAAGGACACCAATTTCCGATTCCATGAAGGAATAAACGCGCTCAAGACGTTCAGCGACGGTTTCAGTTTCCAGCAATTCCTGCTTTTCGGAAATCTTCAGGGCCAAATGCGAAGCAATGGTATCGGCCAGCTTGCTGGGCTCGTCGATCTGATTGATCGAAACAAGGGCTTCGGGCGGGATTTTCCGGTTCAGTTTAATGTATTGGTCGAACTGGGTGACGACGGAACGAGACAGGGCCTCGAGTTCCTGGTCATCGGCTTCAGGTTCTTCCAGTAAAACAGCCTGGGCCTCGAAAAAGTTTTTATTTTCGACATAGCCGGTAACCTGGGCGCGCTGGGCTCCTTCAACAAGAACCTTGACTGTGCCGTCAGGCAATTTCAATAGCTGCAGGACGGTTGCGACCGTGCCAACTTCGTAAATATCGTCGACTGTCGGGTCATCTTCGGCGGCGTTCTTCTGGGCCAGCAGAAGCACCTGCTTATCGTCCTTCATCACGTCTTCTAAGGCGCGCACGGATTTGTCACGGCCAACAAACAACGGCACGATCATATGAGGGAAAACCACGATGTCGCGGAGAGGAAGAACGGGATAGAGATCGCCTGGTTGAGAAGAAGTCATGATGCCTCTGTCTTAAAATGTGGACGGGCTTATAGGAAAGGCC
>JACKQG010000985.1_pt1 | contig 40107 bp, 38 predicted proteins | sample 8237621 | NCBI WGS metagenome assembly JACKQG01 (sample SAMN15677084, study PRJNA649215) | marine metagenome | biome: marine; feature: Black Sea; material: saline water; isolation source: suspended particulate matter (SPM) from the Black Sea western gyre | collected 2013-06-09/2013-06-10 | depth... | reverse complement strand
TCCATATGTATGGAAAGGTTCGAAATGTTCTGGTGAACAGGAGATATTGCATGTTCTAAATAAAACTCTAAATGATCTTGCAGTTTCCTTCCCACACCAGTTTCTATATGATCTTTTTCCATATACTTTCTACAAACTCAATGTCTTGAAGCCCGTCAAAGGCATTGGCTATGCTTTTGTTTCCTGAATGCACAACTTCAACAAAGGATTTGGCTTGTTTCATAAAAGACCACGTCCAGTCTGCTTTTTGAGATAGTGTTTCAATTGATTGATCTGGCTTGTCTTTATCAATCACAACGGTTGCAGGATAATTAATCAGAAAGGCCGGGGGTAATGTCAGTTGTAATCGACCATGCTCAAAGTAAATATCAACACCTTCTTCCCAAAATCGATTCGTTTCAAGTTGTCCAAACTCAAATACACCGGGGAAGTCTTTATATTCAAGGGCTACTGTTCCAGTTATTTTATGATAGTTAACATTTTTGATTTCTGGCAGACTGTCAAACAAATACCGGATAAGATTAATATCGTGTATAAAAACATTCATAAAACGTTCATATTCATCTCCCCATTTTTCAGGTAACCAGTCTGGTGCCATAGGCCAGATCCTGTGGTCAGGTGGTGGTTCATCCGTTTTTATATATCCACTGATGTTGCAATAATCACGACCCCCAAAACAATAGGCCCTGAAGTAGAGGATATTCCCCAAGTAACCACTTTTCAATAAGCTCTCAAGCATTCGTTTTGCTATCTGCACTCCTTCATCGTGACGACGCATATAGCCAATAACATAGTTGCATTTATTTTTTATTGCTGCATTGACAAGTTTTTGGCCTTGTTCCAGTGTTGGAGCCATTGGTTTTTCAGTAAAAAGATGAAATCCTTTGTTGAGGATATCAAGTGCTACAGAAGCCGTGTGCTTCCTCCTAACAATGGCTACAATCGCCTCGATATCAGGATCTTCAAGCAAGGCTTTATGGTCTTTGTAGTAACGAGGGATTCTATATTTGTTGCAGGCGAGCTCACCCAATTTGGGCCGTAATTCAGCCAAGCCTACAATCTCCACATTAGGCAGCTCAATATAGTTTGATAAATGAGCCACCTGCCCTATGAAACCAGCCCCAACCCAACCAAGTTTTAATTTATGATTCATTGTGATTAACGTTCTAATATTCCAAGAAAATTATAGTCAAATGAACCAGAATCAAATTATTTTCAGTTCTGGTAGTGGAACGATGAAGTGTCCGCCTTGATCAAGGAATTTTTGATGCCTTTTGATAATCTTTTCATGATATCTCCAGGCAAGAACAACGATATAATCAGGTGGACGATTGTAAATTTCATCTGAGGAGTAAACCGGAATATGTAGCCCAGGACTGTACAAACCCTGCTTTGCCTCGAAATCATCTACTAGATAATCTAAGGTGTCACCCATATCATAATGGTATATCAACGTTGTAGAGGTCGCAGATGCACCATACCCTGCCAGTTTTTTCCCATTATTTTTTAGCCCTTTTACTAAGGTCATATATTCTTGTTTCCCCTTTTCGATCCTTGCAGCATATTCATCAAAGACTTTTTTAGTATGGAAACCATGTTTATCTTCAAGCAGTATATGATCTTGTACTGATTTCAATACACTTCTTTTCCCTCCTTGAAGTTGAAGAGTGCAACGCATAGACCCACCTTTTGTTAGATTGGGTGTTACATCAATAAGTTCCATTCCCATTTTCTTAAAGTACCTAACCAAAGGCTTTACTGTGAAATATGAATAATGCTCATGATACGTAAAATCCCATACATGATTTTGAATTTGAAGGAAAAGATAGAAGGTTTCAAAGAAAAATATTGATTCTTTATCCATCAAGTTGCGGACACCTCTAATAAAACCGGGAAGATCATCAGTATCAGCTACTAAATTATTTGAGCATATAACAGTTGGCACTCCATACTTTTCTCTCAGCTTTATGGCATAATTTTCATTAAAAAAATTGGAGAGTGTTGGTATTCCATCATTACTGGCCTTTTCCGCTATTCCTGGCATGGGATCGATTCCGAGAACCTCCATGCCATATTCCTTAAAATAATTTAATAATACCCCATCATTGCTACCGATATCTAATACTAACCCACCGATTTTCGGCTTAAATTTCTCCATTATTGTTTTGGCGCACCCCTTGAAATGTTCACCGAGTCCCAATGTGCTCGCAGTCTCATAAATATAATTTAAATACACTTCTTCTGCGTCAATAACGTGACCTATCTGTGTGTGGCCACAATTATTACATAAATAAAGCTCTATCGGAATTGCCTCTTGAGCTTGGTCCAAGAGTTGAGCTGGGATATAAGAATCTGCTGGAGGTGTTGGAGTCAGTTCTAGAACAAGATTAAGCTCAAGAGATCCACAAAGACGACAATCTGTTCGTTTGTAGCTTTTCATAATTAGTATTTCCTTTTTACTACTGTCCGGTTAAAAGTTCAACATGACATATAATGGACTAACCATAAAATTCATGAAATATATTAATAATATAGTCTATTTCTTTTTTAATAAGTTTATCATGCGACGGAATAATTAAACTCTTGGATAGAACTTCTCTCGCTACGGGCGTAGGATTTGAATTCAGATGACGGTAGACTGGAGCATCATATACTAGTGGTTCGTACATTATTCTTGTTTCAATTTGATTGTTTTCAAGAAATTTTTTCAACAGATCGCGGTCCCTTCCCTTTATAGCATAAAGGTGTCGGCCATGAATTTCCCCCTCTAAATAACCCTGTTTTTCAATTTGGATTGGAAGCTCGTTATCGTAACGTATAGCAATAGCTTCTTGTTTTTTACGTTTCTCAGGCAAGTGCTTAAGAGCAATGAGCAACAGTGCCGCATTGATGGTATCCATCTTGTGATTCAATGACACCTCTAAACATTCATTAGTAATTCTTTTTTTCGGATCCGATGTGGTGCCTGCATGGCGTAGACGCTTTAAACGGTGATAGATATTCTCATCACTAGTCACCACGGCACCAGCCTCTCCGTAGCCGCCTAGAATCTTCATCGGATTCATACTGAATCCTGCAGCCATGGAAAAGCTACCAGCCTTTCTTCCCTTAAGAGATGCTCCAAAAGCCTGTGCCGCATCTTCCACTACCATTAGATTATTTTTTTCAGCGATGGCGCAGATGGAATTCATTTCACACATATGACCCGCATAGTGCATAGGTATGATGGCTTTGGTCCTGGATGATATCCGCTCCTCGATCGACACTGGATCGATGTTAAAATCATCCCGCACGTCTGCGAAAACTGGCGTCGCCCCGCAGGCAGCAATCGCATTGACCGTGATAATCCAAGTCAAGGGCGTCGTGATTACTTCATCACCAGGGCCGATGCCACAGGCCTTTAAAGCTAGATACAGCGCACTGCTTCCAGATCCTACCCCAACAGCATACCGCGTGCCGATTTCCGCGGCAATCTTCTCCTCGAACTCATCCAATTCCGGCCCCCACCCGAACAATCTACCATGGTCGATAACTCTGGTGAACGCTTCAGTTAACTCGGCCCTCAGGTTTGGATCCAGAACACGCAAGTCGAATAGCGGCACACGCTTCTTCAGAATTTCATTTACTTTATTGTTCATATCAACAAATCCTTGTTTCCCCGCAAATAATCTGCCCCTATCCGCAAATCGGGACTTTTAAATTTTTCTGGTCCTAAAAATGCCCAGAAACGCCTTTGCAGATCTTCGTCTTCTTCAGTGGTTTCCCAACCCCCATTCAATCGTTTGTCCATCTCTATAGTAACGGCCTTAATTTCCTCCTCGGTATTTTCAATGAGTTCTAGACTCAAGTTATCAAATATTTGATCGTTATCTATTCCTCCAAATTTAAGGTTCATGATTTCGGAAAAACTCATAAAGCGATCATCTTTTTTGAGATAAAACTTTTTGAAGATAAAAAGTCCAGTCAACGTCCACGTATGTATTACATTCACTAAAGTTTTATTGACATAAACAACTGGTATTCTAAACATTTCTGGTATAATTGAAATGCCACTGTCTGAACAAACAAAAAAGCGACAGTTACTTCCAACGTATATATCATTAAAATCTGTTCTTTGACCATTGGTTGCATAGTCTATTATACGAGGATTCGAATTATTAAGATGATCCTTAACAATTGCTCCCATTCTTACAGCATAATATCCGCGTTTAACCATTTCCTCAGCCATTGGTATATGGTTTTGAATGCTTGAGTCACGATAGTTATGATAACTCCATTTCCGTTGAGCATGTACCTCATCCAGGTACGCAGAGTCACGAGCATGAAAACAGATATATGCTTGTCCCTCAGGAATCCCAATACTGCGAAGTGTATTTTCGCCAATTTTTTTTTCTTCTTTTGTAAAAAAAATGTTTGGTTTTTTATTTTTTAGTATTGAAATTAATTGCCTATTTGAGATAGGGTAAATGTCAACATTGGGTATTTTATGCATCTCATATCCGGGAAATAACTTGTTCCATCGAACCACATTATTCCATAATTTAATTCCGGGAACCGAAGGCAACACACGCCTCCACATTTTCAACCACTGTTTATTCACATGGCTTGTAGATCTGATAAAGTAAAAATAATCAAAATATCGGCCTTGATGCTTACCGTCCTCTTTTTCACTCAAGTACCAGTCTCCCTGGTAAATACCTCCAATTCTCCCCATATCCTGTTTTCCCATCCGAACAATAACGAGCGGGCGAATAACCCGGATTAACAAAACCAAAAGTAAGCCGATAAAAATAACTGGCAGCTCAAGGAGCAACAGCACTAATCTCTGCAGCTTTCGCTGGAGGGCTGGCCAACCTTCTGCCGAAATCTCGTTGTATTGTCTGATAATGATAAATTTAATAGTGGATTGCATCATCCTGAACTAACTTTATATTCGGTCAAATTCATCAACAGAACAGAGAATCGAATTAATCACTTGATATTAACAATGCTCACAGGGAAGAAATCACCGTAACTTCTAGCACATTCTCTTTCCCTCCAATCATCTCTTCGACAATTAGTTGGACTATCCCCCGTTATAGCAATTGGAACTCTTTCCTAAGCGAGATTCTCCAGTTTCAAGAGGCACTATAGTTGTCTTACAAAGAAGGCTGATTTGATTATGTTACGCAGATTTTCTGAATAAGATAATTATAAACATCTTTAAGAGGAACCGCTTGCAATCCAAGTATCTTGGAAGTGTGTTTCATGTCAAGACCAGTAATAGGGTGCGAGTAAACAAGACTAACTCCTTCATCCTTAGAAGAAACTCTTTTCACTAGATCAGGGCTTAGGGAAGCCGCAGCGACGAGACCTTGTGCAAAATCGGAATAGCTAATATCAACTTCACCTGATAAGTGGAATGCTCCTGACAACTTTCGAGTGATAATGTTGTATATTGCTTCAACTGAATGGGAAAAAAGAATAGGCGCAAAAAATAAGTCTTCGAATGTTGTGATCGTTTTCCCAGCAGAAAGTGCTTTGATCCAGGTATCAAATGGTGATGTTGAATAACCAACATTTTTTGTAAGTCTAAGTATCGATACTGCGGTGCTATTAAATCGGAGCGCTTCAGTAAGAATCTGGTGTTCTGCTTTTGACTTCAATGAAGCGTAATTAAATGAAGGGCTGTGCACTTCATACTCTGTGGGAAGACAGTCACTGCTAGTAAAAACCGTATTAGTAGATATATAGCAGATATAAACCCCATCATTAAGCAGTTGTCCAACCAAGCGTGGAATCTGCACGCAATTTATGAAATGAGCATATGAAAAGTTAGAGTCACATGCGCTATAATCAGTTACGCCTCCAACTACAATTGCTACATCTACATTTTTAGGCGTACGAAAGTTTGTGATTTTTTCAAAATTCAAAAATATTTGATCTTTTGCAACAATATTCCTTCGTGTTGTCCGATATACTTCCAGATCGCTTTTTTTAAATCGCGGAACTAATACTTTTGAAAGTTTACTATCTCCACCAACAACTAAAATTGCCATGAGTTCTAGTACCTTCGTTTTTACACATAAAAATTAATTTGTATTTCAGGATAAGTAGTTATTACATAAAAGTTGTTATCTATACTTTTCAGTTTGTTTATTATCCTTTCGGTCTGTGCCCATCCAAGAATTATATATGTAGACTTATCTGAGGTTATTTTATGTTCTCTCGAACTAATGATCAGAATGTTGCCTATAGGTAAATACTTTCCGATTTTTTTAGGGTTATCATCAATTATGTATTTTATTCTATTCCTTAATCCTAACATGTCAATTATAAGAGGCGATGTTCTTGCGGCACCATAGCCAATTAATTGAGAATTAATTTCTTCATTACTAATATCCTTTCTCCATTTTTTTATCTTGGACTTTAATTTTTTATCAAATATTTTCATTCCATGAAAATTAGTAATACCAGCTTTCTTTTCTTGTTCAATAATTTTTATAATATTTGTTGGCATCTTGTTATCTAATCCCTTTTTGGCAACTCCGACAATAGCACCTCCCTGGATATCACTAACATGTTTTACTCCAACTAATTGCAACCCAAATTCATTAAGAAATGGTATAAGACTGTATACTGAGTGAACTGAAAGGTGCTCATGTAGCATAGTTCCTATAAGATACTTTTCTACAACATCTTTCAAATAGGATATTTCAAACAAAAAATATCCATCTTCTTTAAGCATGAATTGTATACCGTAAATAACACTCCTCAAATCATCCATATGAGCAAATACATTATTTGCAATTATCAAATCAGGATTACCATAATCATCAACAATTTTTTTAGCTATGTGCAAAGAAAAATAATCTAAAATAGTTTCTATATTATTCTTTCTTGCAATATTTACAGGTCCAATCGATGGATCTACTCCAACCACTTTGCATCCAGTGGCTTTTCTCAGGATATTTAAAAAAAGACCATCATTGGATCCAATTTCGACTGCAAATTTTATATTATTTGTAAAATTTTGAGTAAAATATTCAACTGTCTTTCCAGCATGTTCAATTAACACAGGATTATCGCTAGGCATGAATGTATAATTTTCACCAAACAGCAACGTCGGTGGCGGCACATGAACTAATTGGACATGACCACATTTGCCACATTGCCATAAATCAATAGGGATTAGTTCTGGGTCTTTTTCATCAATGTTGTTTTTTAACTGTTCCCCAGGAACAGTTAAGGGTAAGTCCACGACTTTCTTTAAATTATAATCACAGCATAACCTACACGTATTTCTAACTATAAATCCTGTTGTCATATTTTGATCCTTTAATAAGTTATTTGTTTGAAGAAAAACTTAATAAAAATTTTTTATCATAATCAGCAGGAGCCCATTCTGGAAAAATCGTATTTGACTTAATAAACGGTCCTTCAGTTATTTCATAAAATAACAGCAAGTTACTTTTAATTATAAGCATATGATAAATAGGTTTATTTAGCCTATGATAAAACAACTTTCCCGTTGAGAGGTCGCCCATTTCAAACACTTTCATTATACTTCCATTATCATGAAACAAGATTACATCCACTTCACCTTCAAGAATTGATATAGACTCTACTTTCCCTAAATGTTTATGCGGGCGCACATAACACTCCTTCGTATGGATAATAAACATTTCATGTAATTGATCATTTTGTGATTTATGTGCACATAACCGGATCCTTTGACGGGGATTTATGACAGCTAATCGTTTTAATTCATCAATGTCTTTTCGGCTTAGTATAATTGGCTCTTGATCTACATAGAGCACTTCATCATTCTTCTTAACCCATTTCATGATAATACCTGATTATGATTTTATTTGTAATGGCAATTCATCAGTTGGACTTGAAGAATGAAGTCATATAGTATAAAAAAATAACTGATATGAACTAATAGTCATTCTTCAAGAAAAGAGTACTTGCTATGTGGAAATATTGAATGTATTCGACCATCTAAATGTTTAAACTTCCTAAGTTTTGCTATTACTCTTTCTTCGTTAATTGGGTTTAAAGAAAGTAGGCAGAGTGAAATATTTTTATTTTTTAATATTTCAGTAGATACAATAGGTATCTTTGATTTTGGCATAAATAATCCTATTTTATTAATATTGTCATCAACAACATAATCGATTTCTCCGGCAATATTAAAATAGTTTAAGAATGCACAAGTATCTTGTCCTGCTCCAAATAATGCTATTTCACCTTTTTTTCTTTCCTCTAAAATAAAATTACTTACAAGACTCTTTATTTTAAAAAATTTATTAGCATAATCTTCGCCTAAACGAATTTCTTTTTCTAATCCAAGGGGATCATTAATGTCTTCATTAGAAATATTTTTTCTTACTAACGCTACTAATGAATTTTCATGAGGATACGTATATAAATGGTAAAATATTAAATTAAATCCGTAATGCCTAAGTAAATATTTAAATGTATTTGGAGTAAAATAGATTAGATGTTCCTCCCATGTCATTGTATAATCATAATTATCAAGCGATGTTGTACAATCTGGAATTTCAAATAAAATATATCCATCATCATAAATTAAACTTTTCAGCGATTCTAAAAATTCTTTTAAATCATAGGAATGCTCAAAAATGTGCCTTGCTATAATCAAATTCGATTTATCATTTCGTTTTATTATCTTATTCACTACACTCTTATTCATTGCAGCTTGTATTGATTCAATCCCAAGATGGCTATCCAACGATAGGTCTCGTTCTAAATCAATCATCCACGTAGAATTGCCTAATTTTTCGAAACGTTTCAAACTTGAATGATCTTTGAATGAAACTCCACCAATCTTCAAACACCTGTCTTTTGGTAAAAAAGTCTGTATTCTTTTTACCATGTCATCCAAATGATCTTCTGGTTCATTATAAGTTATCCAATCATATCTTGGCACCAGTTCCTTGTAGGGTACAGGGTCAATCAACTTAATCAAACCTGTTTTTTGGCATTGGCCAAGTTTCAAAGAGAACAGCTTTTCTTCATCAGCCGGATTTTGCAAGTATCGATTAGATATAGGTTGTAAACCCAAGTCGAGCAGCAACTTTACTTCACCGTCTGTTTTCATTTAACTCACCTCTATTTACTAAGATTGATGATGGATCGGGTACATTTTTCCACATCTTCACCATACCCCAAAGCAGAACTGAAATATATCATTTTGGGTATGACCCCTTGAAACTGCTCTAATAAAATTATTGACGATAGTTATATTCTTTTCAAAACTGTTTAGATTATCTCCCAACTGTTTTTTTACACCGGCGCACATAATTACAAGGCAATTGGGTGACAAGACCTTCTGCAATATTTTATGGCTGTTTTCCTTCGTCAAATCAATCTCATTAGTAGAAATTCCGATTAAATTATTTACGCCGGCAGAAATCAAATATTTATAAATATTCCTACCGATAAAACCTGTATGACCTAATAAAATAACATTCATGATCACTTTAGATGGCAGATCGCCTTATTTATAGTGTTTTTGATTCCATTCGACGTGTTGGACAAACCCGATATCTCCTCCGAAGAAAACCAGCCCATGGCCTGGCCTTCGCCGAGCATGAGTTTATCTGCAGAGACATCGCAGCGCGCCAAATAGTAGGTGATGTTGCAGTTAACCTTTTCATCTATAGATTTATCCAGGAACTGAAATTCGTCCGGGTGCCAGCACAGCTCTTCCTCAAGCTCCCGTTTCAGCGCGTCCAGATGGGTTTCGCCATCGTCCACCCCCCCGCCGAAAAACGACCAGGTATTGGGGTAGGAAACAGAGGGATCATTGTCTCGTAATTGCAATAAAAAATGACCCTTCCTGTAAATGACCGCTTTTACAACATCATACATATAATACCAGAACTTTGCGAAGCAACGCCCATTCTCAGTTCGTCGTATTTATTAAAATTCTTCCAGCCCTACCGCTCCTGAATAATTCAATCGAATCATTAATTTCATCCAGGTTGAATTCGTGGGTGATTATTCCATCTAAAGTCATCTTTCCTGCCCGGATGAGATTTATGTAACGTGGTATTTCCAAATCGGGGATAGCATCGCCGCCATGGGAACCGGTAAGCACTTTCTTGAAATGAAGCGGCAGGGTGTAAATAGAGACATTGTTCCCCTTGGTTGGGACACCAACAAGGATTGTTTTACCGTCCGGGTGGGTTAGCTCATAGGCCTGTTCGATAACCCTGGTAATCCCGGTAGTATCGATAATAACGTCAGCTCCTTTTTCGCCCACAATCTTATGGATTTCCTCGTCCAAATCTTTAGTTGTGCTCGAATTAATATAATGCGTAGCGCCAAACTGTTTGGCCATTTCCAGCTTTAGATCATGTATGTCTATAGCGATGATCGGGTAAGCTGAAACCATATCTGCTGCCTGAATTATATTCAAGCCAACACCACCGACACCGAATACCACTACAGACTGACCGATTTTAACTTTTGCATCGTTATTGATAACTCCCATAGCAGTGGTAACCGCGCACCCGAACAAAGGAGCAATTTTCATGTCAAAATCTTTCGGTATAACTGTTAGCCGGTTTTCGGAAACCACGGCATATTCGTTAAAGGTGGTCACCCAGCCGGCTTTAACCTTACGGCCGTTCCACTGATAGGCAGGGGTTGCAGATTGAATGCCGGAACTTGGGCGCCAGTGCAAAACTACATGGTCCCCTTCTTTAACTGTTGTAACGCCAGGACCTGCTTCGAGCACAGTACCGGACCCTTCATGCCCTAACAGATGTGGCAAAAATTTATCAGGGCCTTTCGCAGCTTCTATCTCGTTGATCTGGGCGCCACAAATGCCGCTATAATCAACCTTAACCAGGACCTGCCCGGCAAAAAGCTCTTCGGGCAATGATATCTCTGCCACTTCCAGCGGTTTATTTGATTCTACGAGGATGGCCGCTTTCATTTTTTTAACTTTCAACATTCACCTCCAAGATTATCACTCAAAATAAATAAACTCATAATCCCCTGTGTAACCGAAATGGTTATATAACCAGATCCATTCGGCCGTATCAAAGAATGACTCTGCTGTCAGAGCCCAACATTGCAGGTTAAATTGCTCTTGCACGTTTCTATAGCTTTCAAGCATGATATATTTCTGTTTTCCCACTCGCTGGATCTCTTTTATGGCCGTTTCCAGCTCAAAAATGCGCAAGTTATGGAGGCAGCCTAACGAAATAACAAGATCAAAATAATCGTCCCCCCACGGATAGCGATCCTGCGCCCTGTAGCGGAAAAGATTATCCCTGATGTCTTCTTTGGCATCAGCGAGACCGTGTCTCGATATGTCAAATCCGGCCAATTCAATCTCTGGTAATAAATTTTTGATTTCATAAAGCAGATAACCTTTGCCGCAGCCCACATCCAGCACTCTGGAATCGTTGGTGAGGTTGTAGTTTTCAATCAGCGCTTCTGCCACTGGTTTCCAGCGCCCGGGCATGTATTTGTAGCCGCCATACCCATAACGACGGTCTCCATCCCAGTAGTCAAACTCATATTCCTTGGCCTTTATCATGCAGTGGACCTTGTCATCGACCATACGGTCGATATAAGCTCGACTGGTAGCCTGATGAAGTGGTGTAACATAGTTGACAATTTTACCCATGATTTTTTCTCCTAATATGTTTTTGTACCTGTTATAGCCCTGCTGAGCATAGGGTCGTTCTTGAGGCTTATAAATGCAGGGCCATTTTTTTTATATGCCTGATAAGTCACTAATTGGGTTTCGTCTCCATCTTTCGGAAAAAATGATGTGATATTGGTAAAGAGTTGCATTAGTTTTTCTCCGTTCAATTCTGTGTGTGTCGGGCCTTGAGTCGGGTAATCTGAAAATCCTACAAGTTTGACATTAACATTCTGCTGATCGATATCAAGTTTAATCTGTTCGAATGGACGTTCGATGAGGAACGGTGTGATGGTGTAGACCCACGGCTTGAGCCCTTCGATGGCCATGCCGGCAGAAACGCCGATCATGCTTTGTTCACAAATACCTATATTGATGAAGCGATCCGGGTGTTTTTCCCGAAATTCATCAAAAACCCGATAACCAATATCCCCTGCTATGATATAGATCTTTTCATCCTTATCGGCCAATTCTGTTATAATCTTTCCAAACCGCCGCCTCATGCCAACCCCAACTCTTTCTTTCCCATTTCCAGTTCTTTCCCTTTGACCTTTCGAGCATGCCAAGACGGGTCGTTTTCAAATGCTTTGATGCCTTTACCCTTGATAGTGTGCACAATGAAGGCCCTGGGTTTTGATACTGATTTGGGCTGCTGAAATGCGGGGATCAGTTCATGGAAGGAATGACCATCGTTGACTTCAACACAGTCCCAGTTGAAGGCTCTGAATTTGGCGGAAATATTATCTAGTGGAAGTGCTTCTTCGAGTGTGGTAAGGGCTTGGATTTTGTTATAATCAACGAGAACAACGAGGTTGTCAAGTTTGTGTTTGGCACCGATTAGTAGCGATTCCCAAGTGGTTCCTTCCTGACATTCGCCGTCACCCATTAGGATATATATGTTCCCTGGCTTCTTCTGGAGTTTCCGTGCTAACGCCATGCCGGTACCCAAAGGAAGTCCATGTCCAAGGCTTCCCGTTGTACAGTGAATGCCATTTTGAGGATCAATCTCAAGATGTGTGGTAAGTGGAGGATCATAGCCCTTTTCTCTGAGGAGAAGACAGAGTGAAAAAGATGCGTGTGCCTTGCTGAGAATAAATTTGTCTTCTTCTTTCAAAACTTTTTCATAAATGGCGAGGAGCATCTCTATCATGGAGAAAGTGCCGCCGATATGGGCTTCCCCATGCTCGATGAAGGCGTTAAAGGTATCCTGACGAAGCTTCCTTGCTTTCTTTATAAGATCTTGGTACATCATTAATAGACAACTGCTAACTGTGGACTCAGTTTTTTACGCGCTCGCAATAGCTCATTGCTTTCCCGAGCTGATTATTCCGTGACTTCTCTAGGTCGCTGGGATCGGTACCGCGGGCGTTCCGGCGCCTTTCGGCAAATCCTGGCAGGAATTCGTTCAGGATTATCATGGCCCATCGCAATCCGTAAAGAGGAATGGCGGCTTCCAGTCGGTTCTCAAAATCAGGATCGGCAGAGAAGATCCTCATCATGGCCGTTTTCCACCCCACGGCAATTTCCGAGCTCAGCTCCATGGCCGGGTGCCAGAGAAAGTCGGCAGTCAGCTTCACAGGGTCGTCCCAACCAAAATATTCAAAGTCGATGAAGGTGATTTTCCCGCCGTCTTTGAGGGCATTGTGGAATCCAAAGTCGGAGGGGTTCAGCGTCTGTTTCCCCTTGGGCAGGCTGCCTTCTCGTGATTCGACGGGCCAGAGACACAGGCTCCTGTCCCTGACTGCCTCCCATAAAGGCTCGAATGTCTGCTCCAGAAAGCTTGAAAGCCCCGGAAAATTTCCACTTACCGCATGCAGTCTCCTGCACCTTTTCTCTACCTGGTCGATCATCTCGGCGGCGGACAGGCAGGCCTCGGAAGCAGGTCCGATGCGGTCCGCGTCCGGTTCCCGCAAAAGGAAGTGCAGCCGTTTGACAAGAGCGACCGCCTGCTGAAGATCCTCCGCCACCGGGCGAGTCACCGACTTTCCCTCGATCCATTCGTACAGCCCCAAGTTCAGATCTTCGTCCATCTGAACGGCCATTGGAACACAAGCCACATCGTGCTGGCGGAGAAACCGGAGAGTGCGGAACTCCGTCTTAAGGCGCGGCCTCGCATCGGCAAACCGATCCGGGTAGTGCTTGAGGGCGTAGTGCTTTCCGTCGGTCCCTACGGCTTTATAGAGCCGACTATTCCCCCGGCCAGAAATTCTGTCGATCCTTTCGAACGGACGACCCGCCATCAGCTCGGCCCACAGGCCGACATCATCATCCGTCGTAGGGCCAAGAACATAGTCGGAGATGTCCTCCCAATTACTCATCGCCCTGATGGCTGCCGAAGATTTCGTGGCGTCAGATTGGCCAAGGAGTATTTTTCGCGTACCTGCCCGAAAGTTTTCCTCCGCGAACACCTCCGGCAGGTCGTCAATGAAATAATCGCAACCCAGTTCAGCTATTCTTTCGACTTTCTCTTTCCTGGTATCGACGAAAAAAATGTCTTCCTTTTTCATACCGAAACAGCCCGGTTCAAAAAACCGCTTCGCCTCCATCCATTTCAGGGCTTCCCGGCGCAGTGGAATTTTTTCCGGATCGAAATGGCCGTATTCTGTTTTATGACTGACAATGAACACCCTGTGATTTCGCGCTTTGCATTTCAGTAGAAAATTAGTCACTCCGGGCATCATCTCAGCACGGTGCATGAATTTACCGTAAACACGCCCCTGCAGTTTCTTCCAAGCTGTCTCGCCATCCGGCAGGCTGCGCAAATGATCACGTAGTTCAGTTTTACCATTACCGTTCCAGTTTCCGGAAATGAATCCTTCCGCTAAAGCCACTTCTCTGAATGAAGTGTCAAACCGTGCAATGGTGTTGTCAAAGTCAATACCGATATTCATGAAAGAACAACCATGGATACCCCGTGCGGAAGCACGGGGTTCTTTACTTACTAAGCAAGATTCAGCCGACTGCATACTCTTAATGTTGAAATACATCTCATCTTTGCGGGAGTTGGATATAGTTTCTACTATTCTGCGTCCCAAGGGGCTGGAGCTCAAGACTTAATACATAAAAAACAATTGATTTTTTTAACAATTTCTTCTAAATCCCTTATGGTCAAGTATTGATGAACTGGTATGGTCAGTATTCTATTTGACTGTCGTTCCGCAATAGGGAAATCACCTTTCTTATAACCAAGCTTAGAAGCAGCAGGCTGTAAATGAATTGGTATAGGATAATGGATTCCAGTAATTATATTATTTTCTTTTAAATAATTTTGCAAAACATCTCGTTTGTCTACTTCAATTACAAAGGTATGATATGTATTGAACTCACACTTTTTCTCAAAAGGAAGCTTAATGTACTTATCATTTAGATTATTGAAATAAAATTTTGCGTTTTCTCTTCTTTTCATTATAACATCTTTTAATTTCATTAATCTGTATTTGAGGATTGCCGCTTGTAATGAATCCATTCTTGAGACAAAACCAAAATGAGTCGATTCATCTCGACTAACAAGACCGTGGGATCTTAATATCTCAGCTTTTTCATATATGGATTTATCATTTGTAGTAATAAAACCTCCATCACCACAAGAATTTAAGTTTTTTAACGGGTGTGTTGAAAAGCAACCAACTTTTCCAAATGAACCACTTGGCTCATTATAATACAAAGACCCTATCGCTTGTGCAGCATCTTCTACAACCGGAATGTTATATTTTTTTGCTATTTTTAATATTTTGTTCATATCAGCAATTCTGCCTGTTAAGTGAACAGGTAGAATTGCTTTAGTCTTTTTTGTAATTGCTTTTTCTATCAAATCAACATTGATATTTTGATCTTGACCAACATCGACAAAAATTGGCTTCGCCCCGAGATGAACAATTACTGCTGTTGTCGCTATAAATGAATTTGGTACTGTAATCACTTCATCACCACGTTTTACACCAACTAAATAAAGGGCCAAAGTAAGTGCGTCTGTACCACTATTAAGAGCAACAGCATATTTTGTGTTACATAGTTCTGCTACTTTTTCCTCAAATTGATCAATCTCTGGAGCATTAACGTAAAGCCCTCTACTTAGTACCTTCTCAACAATTGGCATTAAATCATCTTTTTCTGATTCCCATTGATTAACAAGACTAACATAATGAATTTTCATGTTTTGTAGGTCCTATAAAATTCAGTTACAATTTTGATAATATACTGCAGCTTTTTTTTACTTAAGTGCTGATCGCAGGGAAAAGTGATCATTTTCTCCGCCTGGGCATCCGCCACCGGAAAATCTCCTTTTTTATGACCAAGCATTTTCAAAGCAGGCTGCCTGTAGATTGGGACAGGATAGTGAATCTTAGCTGCGATCCCCTTATCATTGCAGTAATGCAACAACTCGTCACGGTATTCAGCAAAGACAATATACAAATGGTAAACCAAGCGGTAGCCTTTGGGGCGGGGAGGGATGGTGATCTGGTCTATTTTTTCAAGCCCCTGATCGAGATAATTTGCATTGGCAATGCGCTGTTCACAGATAGTTTTAGCTTGAGGAAGAATCCAATTGCCAACTACAGCCTGTATAGTATCCAGCCTAGAATTATAACCCATAAGGGTAACGGTATCGCGATCCTTAAGCCCGTGGTTTCTAAGCAATCTTAGTTTCTTATCCAATTCAGAATCATCAGTAACGATTACTCCACCGTCTGACCAGACATTAATATTTTTCAGTGGATGTAAGGAAAATGCGCCAGCATAGCCCCAAGTACCTGCTTGTTTCCCATCTATCGCTCCTAGAATGGATTGGCAAGCATCTTCAACAACAGGAATGCCATACTTCTCTGATATTTTGGTAAGCTTGCGCATATCGGTCATGCAACCGGTAAAATGAACAGGCAACAACGCTTTTGTTTTTTTAGTGATCTTTTTTTCAACTAGATCTGTATTTATACAAAACGTATCATCACAGTCAACAAATACCGGTACAGCACCGATCTCACATATGGCACCTACTGTAGCCACGAATGTATTGGCTGCCGTGATCACTTCACCGCCCGGTCCAATGCCCAATGCTTTGAGGGACAGTTTGATGGCATCGGTACCAGAGTTCACACCAATAGCAAACTTTGTTCCAATGAGGTTTGCAAAACTTCCTTCAAATATTGCCAGTGGCTCACCCAAGGTGAAGTCACCTGTATGGACAAAGTCTCGCAAATCCTGCCATAGGTCTTCACAGTTTGCAAACTGCTGAGGAAGATATGAGTATCTAACTTTCACTAATCAGGCCAACTTCAAGTTTTGCATTCTTTTGATATTGAAATACATCTCATTATCAAGGGGCTCAGGCAGTTGACCCTTATCAAACGCTTCACATAAATCCTTTACAGCCTCTTCGATCGTATGTTTCGCCTCAAAGCCTAATTCTTCCTTTATCTTCCTGGATGAGACATGATAGGATCGTTTGTCATTTGTGGGAGTAGTCACGATTGGGACATTTCCCCCAAGTGTATCCCTAACCATCTCAGCAATTTCCTTGACCCTGAAATTTTCGTAGCCCACATTATAGATCTTCTTGTGAATCTTTTCCTCGGGCTGCTCCAAAAGGAATAAGTATAAATCCGCCATGTCCTCGATGTGAAGGTTCGGCCTTTTTTGCTCTCCACCAAAGACAGTAATCTGGCCTTTATTGATGGCGTGGTTGGTAAGAATATTTACAGTAAGGTCTAATCTCATCCGGGGTGAATAACCACACACGGTGGATGGACGTATGATAGTTACAATAAAGTCATTATTGGCGGCATCTATAAGGACTTCTTCACAAAGAGCCTTATATTTTGAATAATCGGTCAAAGGTTCAAGGGGTAAGTCCTCGGTGACCTCGGGTTCATCCTTGATGCCATACACACTGGAACTTGACGCATAAATGAATCTTTTCACCCCTGATTTCCTGGAAACATCGACTAAATTGACGAACGCATCGTAATTGATGGATTTGCCAAGATCAGGGTTAAGTTCATAGCTGGGATCGTTAGAGATGCAGGCCAAGTGAATAACCACATCCGTGCCCGTAATTTCTTTTTCCAGGAGGTCACGGTCTCGAATATCTCCCTTCACTTCTTTGAGGTTTGGATGGCCTTTAACTGCAGCCAGAACATCATCACCGTAGATATAGAGGTCGATGACCTTCACACGATAGCCTTCATGAAGAAGTTTGGGAACCAAAACTGCTCCTACATAACCCGCACCACCTGTCACAAGAATAGTTTTTAAGTTGCTCATCGGTTATACCTCATATAGAAAACTTTTTAGAATGACTTCAAAACATCCCCTGTTTCTCGAAGGTCAAAAGTTGTGCAAGGGATTCAGAAACAGTAAAACCTGCCGCCCCATCTGAGCTGGCTTTACCCTTCTTTTACCTTATTCATGTATATGTTAGCCAACTCAGTATGCAGTCTTTCTTTTACTGTTCCATTTTTGGGCATGGTATAAAAATCCCTTTTCATTTTTTCCAATAAATCTGAGTTTAAAAAGTCAGTGCCATTGATGATACCTTGAACCCTGGATTTGAGATCACTGTATGAATAGACAAATACTGGATAGTTATCATAATTGAAAACTGATGAAACTATTTGTTCCATATTTGGGAAATAATCATGAAATAACACAGGTATTCCACAAGCCAAAGCCTCGTCACCAATAGATGTATGCTTGGCTATTATCAAATCAGCCTGCGATGCCAGCTTATAAGATACATTTACTTTGCTATAGTCTCTATTGATCTCAATATTGGGCAGACTCATTATCTCCTCATATGCCTCTGCAAATGCGGGCAGAGAACACCAGTTGTCATTTTTCCCGCGAATAACAACATAAATACCGGGGCAATCTTTAGATAACTTTATTAAGTCAGTGTAAAAAGCCATATTGTTTTTCCAATCAATACCAGGGTTTGACCGAGCATCAAAAAAGTCTTTCTCCGAGTGTAAATCGTAGGCAATAACCAACTTATTTTTTTTATCTAAAACTTTACCATCATTGGAATTTTTAAATTCATTTAATAAATCACTCCTTATTGGACCAATTGGAATCGCCATCTTCACGTAAGAAAACTCACTTGAATATAATCTCTCCTTAATTGAGTCATTTATCACAAAATAATAATCAAGCATAACATTATAATTATCATAATAGGCCAGCATTAATCTCTCTTGTGTGGCAATAGTTGTAATCCTTTTTGCTGAAAGCGCCATACTTAAAACTTTTGGTAATAATGCGTCATATCCTAATAATGCTATTTTTACATTCTTAAACATGGATAAAAACTGAAAATAATGATTGTATTGTATATAGATTACGCATAATAATATCAGCTTCAAAAAACTACCATTCGCCTTAAATATGTTTATGCTTAGCAAGTGAAACAGATTACGAAATAATGTCCTTTTCGAACCATACAATTTAAAATCGTGGATGTAACAGTATGGGATATTATTCTCCTCGTAAAACGAAATGATATTCTTGTTTGTTTCTTCATCTGCCAGTTTACTGTGTTCAACGTGAAAAATGTTACTTTTATAGAACGGGCAAGATGGATCGCTCATATAATATTGATCTTTAAGGAATAAATCGCCATAAGCTACTCCCTTATGCGGAAAAAATAATACTTCGTATTTAGAAAAATCTTGCTCTTTGTCGTTCAACATATTTTTATTATCGTAAGTGTACTTGCGTTTAAAAAAACGTGGGCGGCATTTGGTAACAAGCGAGGTTGCTCTTCGTGCCAATATGATAATTATAGGCAAATAGAAAAAGACTGACGAGGATACGTTTCTAATATCTTGATATTCTTCGTCGGTAAGCGCAAGCTTCACAGCTCCATTACTTTTTGTATAAATGTAAATAATCTCAAAATTTTTCTTGTAATACTCTGCACAAATCAAAACCTTAGCCAAATTATCAAGCATTCCAATTAGTTTGTCGATAATTGTAACTTTTAGTTTTTTATCTATATCCTCCACATCCTGGAAAAAAGCTTCATGTTTTTTCAGTTCATTACCATCAAAAATCTTCGAATATACTTTTTTGCTTAGTTGACCACTCAATGAAACCAGTTTAGGTAAATCGAAATATCTGAAACTATTATAATCCACCATAGAAATACCTAACCCAATTAATAACTTTATAAACTTTTCATTCCTTAATCTCCGATTTACTTTCAAAAAAATAGATTCAAATCCCAGCATTCTAAATAAAAGAGCATATGTCAGAGACATAAATGATAATTGGTCGATAATTAATAATTTAGAATGACTCATAACTATCTATCTTTAAACCATATAATACTCGAATGATTTGAAATGCTTCAACAGCATGGAGACCTATACCGCTTCCCCTTTACCTACCATATCCCATGTAATTGGCGTGCCACGCTTAATGTCTTTGCTGGCGTATTTCCCAATTATCTTATCGAAATATCTCGTATTTAATCCAAAACCAGGACGTATTGAACGTACATTCTCTTCAGTAAATTCTTGACCTGTTTTTACATCTTTTACAACGAAAAGAGATCTTCGGAATACCCGACTGGCTTTTTCTTTTTCTGTAACCTCATAACTGACTCTGCCTATCGCTTTTTCCACTGTTCGGATTGCGTCCACCATTTCCTTGAACTCATGTGGCTCCAAGGAGAAAGCACTGTCCGTACCTGGAATATTACGTGATAACGTAAAATGTTTTTCAATGATGGATGCCCCCAACGCTACCGCCGCTACAGGCACGGCAATACCAAGGGTATGATCGGAAAGGCCGGCTGTAACACCAAAAGCTTCTGCCAAATGGGGAATCGTTCGCAAATTCATTTCATCGGATGGCGCCGGATAAGCGCTTGTGCACTTCAGCAGAGCCAAGTGATTGCCACCTGCATCGCGAATAGTTCTCACTGCTTCGTCAATTTCGGCCAGGGTTGCCATACCGGTTGACATAATGATGGGTTTGCCGGTCTGTGCAATCTTGCGCAATAAGGGGATATCCACAAGTTCAAAAGAGGCTACCTTATAAACCGGAACATCCATCCTCTCTAAAAAATCAACCGCGGTATGATCAAAAGGTGTAGAAAATAGATCCATCCCCAGATCATTGGCTATTTTCTTTAATTTTGGCTGCCACTCCCATGGGGTATATGCTTCGCCATAAAGTTCATATAGATTTCTTCCTTCCCAGATAGTCCCCTTGATGCGAAAATAATCATTATCGCAGTCAATTGTTATTGTGTCGGGTGTATAAGTCTGAAGCTTGACTGCATCAGCCCCGGCTTCTTTGGCTGCATGTATGATTTTGACGGCTTGCTCAAAATCTTGATTATGATTGGCTGATAGCTCAGCAACAATAAAGATCGATGCTTCACCACCTATTTCTCTTCCGCAAATTGTAAAAGAGGTTAAATTATCGTTCATTATCTTACCGGAGTTTTTCTTCCACTACGAATAATTGCCAAACTATTATCGCCTTCATTAAACAGTAAATCGATCACAGACATATAAGGGATAAACTCACCAAAAAGTTGATTATATGTTGGATGTTCATAGCGTTGAAATTCAATGTCAATACCAGCCACTTTAAATTTCTCTACTTCTATAAATTCCATAGCGCCATGCGTGTCATAAAGGTAACTCAAGCCTACTTTTTTACAAAGATTAACAACTTTCTCGGTTTTACCCAGGTTTTCATCATGTAAATCGAGTGATGAGGAGTACACCATCTGTGTTGTGATTCCTAAAAGTTCACAAAGGGTCTGGATGAGTTTGACTGTAAAGGATATTAATTTGAGATATTGTTGGGAATAAAGGGCCTCAATGGATTCTTTATAAGTGCTAAAATAAGGTGCCTTTTGATAAGAATGACTTATAGTACGCCAATGATCAATCAAAGGTTGTCGATCATGAAAGGACATTTTAATGTCCTTAATAGCAGTTTCTCGTGGTGCTTTGACTACCGGGATGGAGATTAGACATTGTCCATTAGCATTTTTTGTTCTATTTCGATGTTGCCACGATTTTTTCACAAACTGGACATGGTCAAATACAACGAAAATATCTGTGGCATCAATCATTTCAAAATATCCAAGCCACGGTAAATAGGTTGGCTGTAGAATGGTTCCTCTCATATCATTTTGGCCATCCTCAAGGAGAGATATTTACTTCAAAGTAGCTTGTCCCAGTTATTACACTTGACAAGTAAACCTATAACCTCGTGATATTACTCAAGAGTTAACCGAACAACAGTGTTATTACCCATATGCTTAACTATTTCGCTTGCATTGTTGACTCAAATCGTTATTTCATTCACAGTTTCTATCATTCGCATTACTTCACTCTTTGTTGACTTATAGGAAAGAGGCAAAATTAGAACATTATTCAAAACACCTATCGCGTTTGGGTACAGTTCTTCTTCGCATTGCGGTATATAATTCCAATGCCTATCATAAATTGTACAAAATATTCCCTTTGAACGAAGCAACGAACGAAAAGAATCACGATCATTTGATATGATGGGTACCCCCATCAACACGTAATTAAGGTTGTAATCTTTGAATAATAGTTTATACTTTTTTGTATCAATTTTCTCGTATATTAAACTCAAATTAGATTTAATGTTTCGAATAATTTCTTCATACTTCAAATTTTTTGTGATCCGTCTTGAAATATATGACATTTTCATTGGCTTTGGCGCCCTTCTTAACATTTTATAGTAGAATTCATATACCCTTTTATTAAAAGTATTCAGTTTCCAGAACAGACGCGATATTTTCATGCCACTAATATAATTATTAAGTATTAGTGTAAATAGAATTGATAATTTTGCAACTAATCCCTGCAAACTATGTCGATATTTTATCGGTTTTGATACAATTCTGGAAGAATTGATGCAAAAAACAGCACCATCGATCACTGGGATTGTTTTTCCAAGCGAAAAAAGAGAAATATCCCCATAAGATCCCAGTGGCATGCTCTCAGAGGAACTAGAAAATAATGCCTGGGCACAATCTTCAATAAGGTATAAACCCTTTCTTTCACAAACATGTTTGATTTCACGCAGATGTTGGGGATACCCTAAATAATGTATAATCAATAAACATCGAATTGAAGGGTCTGTATTGATAGCATTCTCTATTTTATCAACATCAATTTCCAGAGTCGGTTTTAGATCGAAAAATATTACTTTAATATTTTTTTTATAAAACGGCTGGACAGCACCTTCAGCTGTTAGCACTGGCATAAGCACACTGTCTTTCTCATTCAGGCCAAGGAGATCAATACACACTTCCAAACCTCCCCTGCCAGATCCTGTTATAAACAAATTATTTTTATGAGGCAGGTGTTTAAATATGTCATTACTTCTAATGCCAAAAATGTCCCAACCTGAAAGTCTTCGATAGGAAGAAACCAACCCCTTACATTTCTTTTCTGATTCGATGAATACTATCCTTTCTACAACTGACCATATCGTATAAACCTAAACACTTGCTGGAAAATTCAAAAGTCTCGCTGAATAACCGATCCAAGGCAAACACGTTGGCAGTAATATAGTGCCTTTCATACTTTTTTCTATATAAACTTAACCTTCTTTATTTAAATGGTTATTTGACAACCGTTATCAGCCAATCCGAGTTTAACACCTTTAGATTATTGCTCGTGAATTCGTTCTTTTCAATGTTTATCAAGCTAACCTTTTTAAAGTAATCATGGACATCCTGCAAAGATAGGAAATGCATCGTAAGATTAACTTCATTTGTTTCCTCTATACCCAACACAAAAGTATTTCTTTCTATTTCCTTCCCTTTACCATACCTGTAATCGTCGGTCGTCCTCAAATTCACAAACCCTGCTGCTTTTGTTTTCAGGACTCTGCAGAGTTCACCTATACTATCCCTCATTCCATTTGCATCTGCGTAATAGAAAACCCCAAATGAAATGACTCCATCGAAAAATGCATCATCATAAGGCAGTTCTCTCATATCACATATTTTCAGTTCTGCGTTCAAACCATGCTCTGAGAGGACTTTTTTAGTCTGCTCTATCCCTTCGCCTGAAAAATCCACGCCATACGTCCTAAACCCATTTTCTGCAAAAAGTTTTACATGCCTCCCGCCTCCACATCCTATATCGAGTATTTTTGTCTTTTCTCTTAGTTTATAATTCTTCGAGAAACAGGCATTCATAAACCTGACAACAAATTCACTGGGATATTTAGGCCTGAATCGGTCTTGCCCGTGAGCTTCATTCCAATGCTTTTCAAAAACATCCATATTCAATTTGATCTGTTAATTTTCCGCGTGTAATTAGTAATAATAGTTTTAGCAACCTTTTTACTTCCATCGCGGGTAACACATTTTACCGCGTTATCTTTTAACTCCGACCGAATGGTTGCATTGAAGAACAACCTTTTTATATCCTCCATTATTGATTTGTCATCTGCATACCTGCCTCCTTTTGGTCTGATTGCCGCTTTTTTTTCTGCAAATAGTCTTGTCTCTTCGTGTTGCTCTCGTTCTTGTGCTAATGCCAAGGCAGGTATCCCAAGGGCACACGCTTCATAAAGCAAGGCTCCCCCAGAAATTATTGCAGTGTCGCAAGCATTGAACAACTCAACCATATTTTCGGGATTTTGAACTATTTTGAAATTCGTTCTATTACCAACCAACTCCTTTATGTTTTCAGCTTGAGAAAATGCAGGGCCAAGCACCACAGTAAATTCAATGTTTTCTGATTGATTCATGTTCAACAATAAATTTATAATACGAAAAGTATAACCTCGCGGGTCACTCCCTCCGAAACAAAGAAAAACATTTTCAGCCATACATTTATTTTTATCTGTGACCCTTAGATCCGAGTAATTCGGATTGAGCAATATAAATTCTCCACCCTGATACACTTTTGCACCGTTCTCAAGCATCTTAGGTGGCGGCAATTCTAGGATATTTGGTCTCAGAACCATGTCATAAACAAATGGTCCCATTCCCCAATCATCAATACCAACCAAGAAATAACAGCATTGTTTTAGTTCTTTTTGCAATTCCATGGGGCAATCTGATATATCTAAAATGATAATATCATACTTGATTGATTCGGATATTTCTCCAGGTGACAACCACTTGTATCTCAAACTCTCAAACCCAACATCAAACAGCTCTTTTTGAGGGGTTGAGATAATTATATCCATATTGTTATACTTTCTCAATTCACAAGCTAGTGAACGGCAACGGTAAAGCTGTCCAAGACCCTTCTCGTGACCTGCCTCGAAATAGAAGATTACTGACTTTATACTGTTATCTTTTAGCACTATTACTGTTTGATAATAATTCTCGATAAAGAGAAAGCAAACTTTTTATTTCATCCACATCTTATACTTCATTTCTGCATTAATCCAGTCTTCTTCTGTATCAATATCTTGCACAAGATAGCTTGGTAAAACAATAGGAATTGCGTCTTTTGAATAAAAGCTTTTTTCTTTCAGGTATTTTTCTGCATCAGCCCAGTAAAATTGACCTGCCTCTCGGTAAGCAAGCGGCAGGTCTTGGGAATGAGAATTAAAGTACTCAGGCCATATCATTTCAACTCTTTTATTATCATTAATTCTCAAAGCCCTGAAAATAGTAGAAGGGAAAGTTGTCACAGGAAAGGCTGATGTTGCTTCATTCTCTTTTAATAACTCCAGTCCCTTTTGTATGTATTTCGACAGCATTAAAGGTGAAGTTGGTAGTATACAGCAGACATAATTAACCTGTTGTCCATGATATATTAACCATTTTAACGCATGTAATACAACAGCGTCAACATGTGTTAAATCATCAGCCAGTTCTGCTGGCCGCATAAAAGGGACTTCCGCGCCATATGATTTCGCTATTTTGACTATTTCATCAGAATCCGTGGATACAATAATATGATCAAACAATTGCGCTTCTTGTGCCGCCCGAATTGAATAGGAAATTATTGGTTGACCAGCAAAGAAACGAATGTTTTTCTTTGGAATGCGTTTGCTACCACCACGCGCGGGAATAATTGCGACAATGTTCATTTCCGTCTCGTCAGTTTTTTATTTGCAATCAGCACTATTTACCATTGACTGCTTCTATTACGATTGCAACGACCTTTTCCACATCTTCATCAGTCATCCCCGGAAACATAGGCAACGAAATAATCTGCTCATAAGCAGCTTCGGCAACCGGACATAATCCTGGTCCAGCATTAAACTTATTCCTGTAAAAGGGATGGAGATGTACGGGAATATAATGGACATTTACAACTATGCCTTTTTCGCGCATATTGGTGAAAAATACTGTCCGATCAATCCCAAGGGTTTTGAAATCGATTTTAACTACGTAGAGATGATAGGCATGCAAAGAGGGCATGGAGCTGGGAGCTGGGAGCATAGAGTTGGGAGTGGGCATAGCGAATTGTTTGGCCGGTAAGACGTCGGAGCGGAGCCCGAGTGGTTCTATTCCTGGAATGTCCTCTAAGGCTTCGTCATATAAAGCGGCAATCTCGTGTCTGCGTTGCAGAAACTTTGGCAGCTTCTGCAACTGGGAAATGCCAAGAGCGCACTGAAAATCGGTGATGCGATAGTTGTATCCCAAATCCGTCATTTCATAATAGAAGGGCATGGAGCATGGAGCATGGAGCGTAGAGCATGAGGCAGAGGGCATAGAGCTGAGAGCAGAGGGTGCAGAAACTTCCTCTGAAAGAGTGAATTGCTTGGGATCGCGGGTGATGCCGTGTGTCCTGAAAAGACGCATTCTTTCAGCGAACTTTTCGTTGTCAGTAGTGATCATGCCTCCCTCACCGGTCGTAATATGTTTTACAGGGTGAAAACTGAAAATGCTCATATCGGCAAGAGATCCAATCTTGCGGCCTTTGTATTCCGCGCCAAGCGCATGGCAAGCATCCGCTACCAGAACAAGATTATGCTTTTCAGCGATTTTCCTCAGGGAATCATAATCACAAGGATGCCCCGCGTAATCCACAGCGATAATCGCCTTCGTATTCAAAGTAATCTTTGCTTTTATCTGTTCAGGATCAATCAGCAGGGTATGAGGGTCCACATCCACAAATACTGGTGTTCCACCTTGGTAAACTACTGCATTCGCAGTCGCGGCAAAAGTCATCGGCGGAACAATGACTTCGTCTCCTGGTCCGATGCCTAATGCATACATAGCAGCATGAAGGGCAGCCGTGCCGCTACTTACCGCCACGGCATATTTCGTGCCCACATAATCCGCAACTGCCTGTTCAAATTCCGCCACTTTTGGACCGGTGGTTAGCCAGTCGGAACGGAGAACATCAGCAACTGCCTTTATGTCGTCTTCATCAATATATTGTTTACCATAAGGAATCATATGGCTTCTATCATCTTTCTTGCTTCCTCAATACTTAGTTCCCATGGATTGGTTTCAGAATTGTATTCAAAGTCTTTAGGAACAGGTTTTCCGTCATTGGAATTGAATCTGCGCTCGAAAAATCTAAAGTCCGGTTGGACTATATAATAAGTGGCATATTCGAGTGTCCTGAGCGCATCATCTTTCGAAATCATCACTTCATGGAGTTTTTCGCCTGCCCGAATACCAATAACTTTTGTTTGGCATTTCGAACAGACTGCCTTGGCAAGATCAATTATATTCATACTTGGAATTTTGGGAACAAAAACCTCTCCGCCAACCATAATATCAAGGCATTTCAAGACAAAATTAACCCCCTGTTCCAAGGTGATCCAGAATCGGGTCATCTCAGGATCTGTGATAGGCAAAATCCTTTTTTCTTTCTCTTTGATAAAAAGAGGAATGACACTTCCTCTGCTTCCCACTACATTTCCATACCTGACGACGCTGAAAGTAGTTTCGTTTTGCCCAACATAAGAATTTCCCGCTATAAACAATTTGTCTGAACAGAGCTTGGTAGCACCGTAAAGATTTATCGGATTAGCCGCTTTATCTGTACTAAGTGCAATAACCTTTTTCACGTGCTGATCAATGGACACATTGATGACATTCTGAGCGCCTATAATATTTGTTTTAACGGCTTCGAAAGGGTTGTATTCAGTTGCAGGTACATGCTTCAATGCAGCCGCATGAATAACGATATCAACATTGCGGAATGCTCTGTATAGTCTTTCTTTATCCCGTACATCTCCTATAAAATAACGCATACACGGATATTTTTCGGTTGAAAAAATCTGCGCCATCTCAAACTGCTTAAGCTCGTCTCTACTGAATATTATAAGCCTTTTGGGTTTATAGCGCGTTAGAATGGTTTCGGTACATTTCTTCCCAAATGAACCGGTACCGCCTGTAATCAAAATTGTTTTATCGTTTAACATCTTTGACCCCTACAACTTATCGTCATTTGCAATTTTTGACAATTTTGTTTTCCATTCCTTTATCCAATATGGTGAACTTTTAGCAAATTGATTGCAAAAAATATTTCTTGCTTCTTGTACTTTGGAAGTAAGCCACCAATTCTCTGGATCGTGGTATACTTCATTAACCTTCCGTGCGGCAGATTCTGGTGTGTCATGTAATATTTCCGCCGCGTATAGCTCATCAAAATAGGGCTGTGCAGAATCTCTCATTTCACAATGGGTTGGATTCCAGAAAAGAATTGTTGGGAAATTAGCTGCTAAGGTCTCTAAGTATGTGGTTCCATTATAAGTTCCTATAAATAGGCGACTTTGGTTGAGTTGTTCCTCCATTGTCTGTTTCCCATAGTAATCCCGAATCCCTAGATTTAGCTCCCGCATTCTTTTGGCTTCTCCCCAACCATAGTCACGTGGATTATAACGCAATAATAGAAGACGTCTCACAGCAGGGGAAAGTATTTTCACAAAACAAACCTGTTCTTCTAAATAATCCAAGAACTGTGATGCTACTGGTGCACTATACATCCAATAGGAATATCGTGAGAATCCACAAAACACCCACAGAATATATCCTTCATAGTTTGGCCGTATTTTCCTTTTTATACGGATAAGCTTTTGAGTGGGCAAAGGCTGAGTTTTTGGTTCATCTGGAGCAATCCAGCCCCAGGTAATAAACTGGTCAGCAATTTTAATTTGATGTTCTTCACTCCAATTCCACAGTCCTGATCCGTAATGCCCTCCATGTTGCCCAATCACTAGTTTTGTTCCCTTTTCCACCTGCTCTGCTGCCCAACACTTGAAACCTTCATTAAATGCATATGCAACTGCGGTAAAAATCACCTTCGGCTTTTTGGGGTAATGGGAGTGCCCCAGTTCTTGTATTTTTTGATAATTTTCTACGTAAGCAGCAGGTATATGTTCGGGAATAAAAGTATCCAATAGGGATTCAAATTCGTTACAACCTGCTTTCACTGATAATGTCCGGCGCAGGTTTGGGCTAATTTTAACAGAAGGGGGCTGATTCTCACGGAACAAAGAGGGCAATTGCCAGAGTGCTATTTCTAACTTTGCTTGTTCATATAAACCAAAATAACTTGAAACAAATACAAAGGAAGGATTTGTAAATTTAGAAATTATAGGAAACATTCTTTTCAGGAAAGATTTAATCGTTTTTTGAAAAGGCAGAACATCAACATTTTTGGGGGAGTATTGTTCGATATCGGAACAAATATCATAATCAATCAGCTCATACGGTACCAATTCAAGATCTCTAATAATTCTGCTATAAAGCATATGATTATATTCATCACCACAAAAGTACTCAATAAAAACCGACATGTCCTGAGGCACCCATTTCCAAGGATCCGTCTCAGCAATCAAAGTATTTTTTATCTTGTACGCTTTACTTGCCTGCTTTAAGGAATTGTATCGGTCAAATAGAATGGCGATAAAATAATGTAACCACGGGCCGATGATGATCCGCCAATATCGCAGAGTATGCTTTTCTCCATGCAGTTCATTTAATCGATTTGCCATATATTGCAAATACCGTTCATAAACTTCTTTTAGATACAAATAGTCACGATAAAGCTGCTTGCGATTGTCCCAGTGATATGGCACAATTTCATAATCTAATTTTGACCATGTCTCCTTTGTCGCGTATGGCTTACACCACCCCCCAAGAAATAATATTTTCTCGTCTTTTTTCCAGAAGCGTTGATTAGCAGTGGTAATGAAAAACATGTGTTTGTAAACCAGATTTGTAAGATGAGTTTTAAGAATTATACAGTGATTAACATTGATTTCAGCAGCTTAATCAACCTTTTGAAATGCTTGCCACAATTGTATCGCTTTTTCCAATCGCTGCGAGTTGTCTTTCATCTTGGCTTAAATCCATCTAACCCGAAATGTTTCCTATCAACATGACTTCCTTCCCTCCGCAAAAGACTTGCGACTGTCATATATAATGAAACATCAGAAACGAGAAGGAGAGCTGCAGCTTTGTGCCCATCCTGGTTTGCCATACGTTCCTATTATTCTTGTTGTTATGTCCTGTGAATAACCATATTCCTCAGATACCTGTCGGCACACCCCAAAAATCGCAATAACTACACAAGGGTATTTTATTCCTCTTTCCTTCTATATGATATTTTACCCATTCTTTTCTTTTTGCTCCGTTCCAGATGTCTACTAATTGATCCACGGTAGCATCCCCGATAAGTCCTAATCTTTTCGGATCAAATCTAACACAGATAGAAACTTCCCCCAATCTGTTGATAGCCATATGATTCAAGCCTTCAAGGCATATCCCAATTTCCGGTACGGTCGGGTTTTTGGTATATTTGAAGCTTCCAAGAGGGTTATGCAATATCCTGGTGGCTATTATTCCATCTAATTTCTCCCACCTTTCCGTATCCACATCCCCCAGACATCTATAAATCACAAGAGGTTTTCTCTTAGCTTTAATCTTCAAAAACTCCTTAACCAGATCATATTGTTCATCTCCTTCCGGGTCATTTTCTATAACAGATATGGTTATAGTATCAAGGTTATCTATAATCTCGTCAGCTTTCTCTACTATCAATTTTGCATTGGTGTCCACACATTTTACCTGATCCTTGAACAGTCTAACCGCTTCGCCGAATCTTGGATAAAGCAGGGGCTCTCCATTGTTATGAAATTGAACCACTATCCCTTCTGGCAATTGTTCGGATATTTTCTTGACCAGCTCAAAATCCATGTCGCCATAATTTATGGCTATTTCCGGATAGTCTCTGTCTATCTTTCTTCTACCGCACATCCAGCAGTTCTTATTACATCTGCTGGTTAATTCCAGATGGATGCAATATAATCCGTTAAAACATATACTCATATTGTCTTCCGCCCTTGAAATATCAGACAGTCCCCTAATATATTGGCATTAATCAAAGTTTCATAGTCCATTTCTACTTTTTTATAAAAATCATTTATCGCTTTTTGTGCCGGAGTATCGCCATCTGTTGGTACTGGTGTTGATACGGCTGTAACAGCAGAAAGTTGGGGCTTAAGATTTTGGTGCCACCAAACATGATTGAAGAACGGATACATTAAAAAGCTGGTAACACTCCCATCAAAATCACACTCACGACACAGCAAGCAAAGGGAATCTTTGGTAAAGTGGTGAATATGCGCCTTATGGTAATAAAATTTCTGATAACCGGGATTGTTATAGGTACCCAACAATACATCGTCGTGATTTGGCACTTCGATATGTATGAACCCGTTTTCACATAACAAATCAAAACACTTCTCTAAAAAAAAACGGGGAGAAACAGTATGTTCTAATACCTCGATCCCTACAATCATATCATAATATTCAACAGGCAATTCTGCTTCTTCAAATGTTGAGTTGAATATTTTGGTCTTCTTGTTGTTCTTACTAACAAAATCAGCATCCATCTTATTAGGTTCAACACCATGACAAATTGCAACTCCCGCATTTGCAACCTTATTTAAAATACCCCCAAAAGAAGATCCAATTTCTAAAAATCTTGTTTCCCTTGTAAGATTTGATGAAAAAGTTTGAAATTGCCTTTCATTTAAGTCATTATAAATCATTAGATGTTCGGATGGTGATGTCTTTTCCTCAATTTTTGCTCCAAATTCCTTTCGATAGTTCTCATTATAATAATTCTGTTCTTCCCAAAATTGGACTTCGAGAATACCGTGTCCAGTCTTTTTATGGACCCATACGGTAGCTTCTCTACCATCTCTTAATGTACATCTTTTACGAAAGTAATCTTTAGGTGATGTATTGCTAAAACCGGCACTCTCTAAAACACTTTCATCAATAAACTTCATACTGCTTCCCTTTAAAACAACCTATGACAGAACTTCAACAAGTTCGATCAACGTCCCCTCCGGCGCCCTACAAAAAGTAACTTTAGCATAACCGTCTGGTGATAATTGCGGAGGTGAATTGAATTGAATCCCTTTGCCCTTAAGCCTTTCATACTCAGCATCCAGATCATCTACAGTAAACGCTATATGGGAAATCCCGATTTCGCAGATTTCACGCATCTTTTGCTCTGCTGGATGCGAGTTATACTTCAGAAGTTCTATCATCTGGCCCGATGGAGAACTCATCTTAACTGTTGCAACCTGTACCTTTTTAAGCGATGAGATATTATCAATATAATCTCCTGTTTCTTCCATCTTCTTAATAATTTGAAGGCCCAGCAAGTCTCGATAGAAATGAAGCGATGATTCAAGATCCTTAACAACGATACCGGTATGACGAATGTCCTTGATCATATTTGGTCCTGAATTACTTCTGAAAGCGCCTCATCAAATACATCAATTCCCTCGTGTAGAGCATCATCAGTGATTGTTAATGGGGGCCCAATTTTTATGGATTCTCTGCCCGTGTGGACAAGAAGAAGCCCTTTCTGCATTGCCTTTTCACAAACACGACTGGCAAACAATCCGTCCGGCTTTCCTGTTTCAGGGTCTCTAAAAAGAACACCAGCAAGCAAGCCCTTGCCAAAAACATAGGAAATCCTATCCGAATATTTTTCCTTGAGCTTATTGAGCCGTTGATGAAGTATTTCTCCCTTCCTTGCTGATTCCACAATTAAATTCCCGGATTCTATGGCCTCTAAATTTGCCAGTCCGGCAGCACAGCACAAGGGGTTTGCTGAATAGGTGCTGCTCATGGAACCGAATTCAGGAAGGTCCATTATTTTTTGACTTCCGACAACAGCCGATAATGGCAAACTTCCGCTCAATGACTTGCCAAGACAGAGAAGATCAGGTTCAACATCATAATGCTGATAGACAAACAACTTACCGCTTCTTCCAAATCCGCCTTGAATCTCGTCAAAGGTTATCAGGCAATCGTGGTTTTTTGCAAAGTCTGCAAGCGCCTTAATATATCCATCCGGATAAAATATGGCGCCCCATCCCAGATAGGATTCAACCATAAAGCCGGCAATATTATCAAAGTTTAATCCCTTCACTTTTAAAACTTCCATATCCTCTTCGAAATGCCTTGCCCAATCATATCTCTTGTCAAGAGGATCTTTCGCAGTCCATGGGTAAGGGAACGGCAAATGATGTATATTGGGATCCGTGTAGCCAATCCAGGCGGATTGACTGGGGTCTCCTTTTAGCATTTCTGCAGCCATTGTGCGGCCATGCATAGCCCCCTGGAATGAAATAATGCCGAGTTTGGATGGGTTGATGGTTTGACCGTGCATCCTTATCAATTTTACGGCACATTCAGTTGCCTCGGTTCCGGCGGATAATAAGAAGGTCTTTTCAAATTGACCAGGAGTTATTTCAATTAATTTCTTTAAAAATAAAGCTCGCATCTTATTGGCAAACGTATATGTGTGGAGGAGTTTATTGTTGATAGTTTTCTGAAGAGCAGCTGTTATTTGGGAATTTGCATGTCCGGCATTAGTAACAAAGATAGTGGATGTAAAGTCGATCCAGCAATTACCACAAGCATCGTAGACCTGGAAATCTTCGGCTCTGTCCCATACTATGGGAAGCTGACCGTGCATTGAACGGGACTCATATTTTTCTAAATCAAGTAAGATTGATTCTGTCCCTGGAGCTGGTACAGCTGTTTTTATCTCACGATATTTTGTATGTACATGCGGCACACCAACAGGAATTTGCGCAAACTGATATCCCATGGCAGTACCCCCTTTATCCAAAAAGCCTGTTAATTATTGTCGGATTTTTAACCATCTGATATTCTAAATAATCAAAATCCTCTAACGTATCGACTTCACAGATACGCGATGTAACGTATGCGATGACTTTATCCCCCGATATTTTTTTGTTCTCTACAACATAGGAGCTTTTGTATATATCGATATACCCATTTGCAATGTAGGTCTTTGGAAACTGTTGTCGAGGCCGATTTGCCGCATCCAAATCGAACGATCCTGAACAAATACATTTCAAGTAATCTCTGTCTATTTCAACCGTCTTATAAGCAGTCTCGGACATCTCATGTACAGACCGTAATGCTGTGGCATAATTGTCATGACGAATACGTTCGATAGCTTTTTCTATACAAGCTGGCTCACGCAGAGGTGTTGTCGGCCGCAAGTGAACCAGATATTTTGGTACATCGCCTTCATTTTCCGCCATCCAATCAAGTAAATGCTTGACCCACTCATAATCGCCACTACGATCACCGGAGATTTCCGCCGGGCGCAAAAAGGGAGTTTCTGCCCTATATCCCCTGGCAATACTCGCGTAATGCTCAGAGTCTGTTGAAACAATCACGCGATCAATATTTTTCGCCAACCTTGCGGCTACAATACTATAAGCGATTAACGGATGCCCGGCTAATAACTTGATATTTTTGTCAGGCACCCCCTTGGAACCTGAACGTGCGGGAATTACCGCAATAATTTCTGACATAAGAAAATCCTTTATCTATGAGATTCAAAGGGGATATGCGCTCTCAGTTTTTTTGCAATGGGGATTTCTTTATGATTTATAGTCATATTACCGTTTCCCATGGCCTTTTCAATCTTTCGCACAGCGCCTACCAGTTGAAGAAATCCCATAGGTTCGACTGACGCGGCCTGATCAGAGCCATACATGGCACGGTCAAGAGTAATATGCCGTTCCAGAGACGTGATCCCGAACGCCGCCGCTCCATACGATACTGCCAGGCCAACCTCGTGTCCGCTGTAGCCCACATCACATTGGTAACGATCACGCAGCGTCTTGATGCAGTTTAAATTCGCATCTTCATCTGCCATGGGATAAGTAGAAACGCAATGCATAAGTTCAAAGGGACATCCTGCTTCCTTGAATATCTCCACTGCCCGATCAATTTGATCAAATTCCGTCATCCCAGTAGAGATAAAGGTATGTTTTTTTTCTGAAGCCACTTCTTTGAGCAAGTCCTCATAAACGATCATTGCCGAAGCTATTTTATTATACTTCAGATCAAACTGGCGCAGAAATTTCTGACTTTCCAAATCCCATGCAGAGGCAAACCATTCAATCCCCTTTCCCTTGCAGTAGGCATCTATCTCTTTATATTCATCAAGCCCAAACTCAAGCCCTTCCTTCTGCTCCCGCTGCGTGGTACCCCACGGGCTTTCACGCAGTGAGTTTAACATTTCTTTTTTATATACCAAATCAATATTTCTCTTCTGGAACTTGACCGCATCAGCGCCAGCTAATTTGGCAACATCGATCAACTGCTTTGCAATTTCAACATCTCCATTGTGGTTGATACCGATTTCAGCAATAATAAAAATAGACATTTTTGCTTACTCCTTGTCTTGAGGATTTATATGGTTTGAGACCTTTAAATTTTTCCGCAAATGGTTAGAGTTTATTGTGTTTTTGAAGTAATATCGCAGGCACAAACAGCAAAACTGATGCCCCCAAATCTTTAAATATCTTTTGTGAAGAGAATCCTGGCGGTACCGTATGAAAAAATAAAAATACCAGAATATTTTTTAGGCCATTCATGTTTTTCATTTCCCCCTTTGCCCCATATGTAAGCTGAAAGCATGTGAGCCGAAAGCGTGAGAGCTCAAAACTGAAAGATTATTTTTGGGATTTATATAGAGAATTGATCAGTCCTTTTGCCCTTTCACCTTTCAGCGTTGAGCTTTGACCTTTCAGCTTTGTTTATTGCGGTCCAGAACTGAGGTACAGTGTCTGCGTGATTTCCATTTACGTAAAAACTCTCTCCGCCATCGACAACCGTTCTAACCAACATCGTTTTTAACGGCCTGAAATAGTATGCAGAACTGTCTTTAGGTGGCTCCTTACTGTAATCATCAGGTAACTGTTGGAGGTCACAGACAAGAGTACTAAAACGCTTAATAACTCTGTCTCGTTGATGAGCAACGTTCCTTGCCATACTCAGCGCTTTTAAAAAAACTTCCGGAGCCATTACAGCGCTGCCAAAATTCATTACAACTCCGCCTTCCAGGTTTTCTACAATCTTTGCAAAACACAAGAAATCTCGGTAAGACGTCGCTCCAGTGGCTGCTCCATCACAATTAGGATGTTCATGAATGATGTCATAACCTATCCCGACATGGACTGTAACAGGAATTTTTAATTTGTATCCTGTAGCCAATAAGCTTATGTCTTTACAGGGAAAATCTCCATCATATATAGCTTGTCCGACTGCCTCCCCCATTCCTAAATCTTCCCTGTATCCCTGGTTTATATAATCATTAATTAAGCCTGTTTCCTTCCATAACCCAAACTGTCCCTCTCTTATATACTTTGCGACACTTTCGGTTGTGGCACCAATAAGTGCAAATTCAAAATCGTGAATCATTCCAGCGCCGTTCATAGCAATACATGATATAAAGCCTCTTCTCATTAAATCAATTATATATTTTTGAACGCCGGCCCTAATAACATGAGCCCCCATCATTAGGACTACAGCTGCTCCTCGGCCCCTTGCGAGGACAATGCGATCCGCTACCACATCAAGATATGAACTTCCCTGGGGAACCGGTTCAACCTGTTTAATAGCTGAAATAGCCAAATCGTTAGCTCTCTCAGACAGAGGTAAAAGTCTGAGCTTGGATGTGTCAAATAGCGAAGACATATAATCAGCCACCACCGGTAAAACCGGTGGTATGAGGAAGGCCCCTAAAAGGGGCCATATTGAACAATCTTTTAGTGTTTATCGACAGGATTAACAGGATTTTTTGGATTTTTTATTTTTCTCAGTCTCCAGACGAGACTGAGAAAGTACAATCCCGCCCAAAAGCGGGAAAAGGGAACCTGGCTTCCAAGCTTTGCCATCTTTAAGCTAAACGCTTGCCGCTATTAGTCCAATTAGTTCCCTCGAAGAGGGTTGACACTTTTTGCCTTTCTTCAGGAAAGGCAGAAAATATCCTGACTATCCTGTAAATCCTGTCTGATTTATAGTCTTTTATTAACGCCTTAAACGGCAGAGCCTTTTCAATTCTCACCGGCAGAGCCGGTGGATTATTTATGATTTAGGCTCAAAGCCGGCCAAATGGTATTCCTTTCTATCTTAAAAACGAGCTGATATATTCTTTTACATGCGTCTTTTCAATAGTCTTCTTGTTTCCCATAATTCCTACAGCCATGGAGCCAATTACATTACCGATAAACCCAAGGATTTCATTAGATACACCTCGTTCAGACAGCATGGCAGTAATGGCGAAAAAAGCATCTCCTGCACCAACGCGGTCAACAACAACCTGTGATAAACTTGGCACTTGAATCAAACTGGCCGCCTTATCAACCACCATACATCCTTTCTTCCCTCGAGTAACCACGAATTGACGACAAGACATTTCTTCTGTGAGTCTGGATACCATAGGAAATAGTTTTCCAGAGATATCACGCATTTCCAGACGTATTTCATGCTCGGCCAAACTAACGTAATCGGCCTTTGGATATTTCCTTATTGTATTAAAACCGCGATTGCCGGCATTTGATTGGGTATTCACAGCCAAAAAAGGAGCATGGCTGGACAGCACTGTAATCATGTTTTGACTCAATGCTCCATGACCATAATCGGCTACTATGACTAAATCGTAATTTGGCAATTGTTGTTGGACCGTCTGACAGAGCGCATAATCCTGATCCTCTCCAAGGAAAGAATCATCCATGGTGTAGACCTCAAAAAGCTTGTGCGTGGAATAGCCATCAATAAATCGTGTCTTGATCAAAGTCGGGGCACCCGGCTTGAAAACAAAAAGTGGTCTGACATTATGTTTTATTTCTGAACGGATGAAATCCTCATAAGTATCGTCTTCTCCCAATACAGTTAACAGAGTGACCTCGCCGGCAAAATTCGCCACATGATTGGCCACGGCCAAAACACCCCCGGGGAAAAGATCTCGACTTTCATACTTGACAGCCAGTGTGGGATCCTTAGAAGACTTTCCAATAGCGGTACAGTATTGATACTCGTCCAAAATCGTATCGCCAACAACAAGAATCTTCATGTTTTGAAGCTCATCAAGCGAGCGCAGCAAATCATCCTCGACGTGTCTTTGTTTAAATGAATATATGTAATTTAGTATATCTTCGGATATATGGGAGTGATAAATGTTAATTTCACTCGTTGAGGAAAAACCGCTTTCTTCTGCAACAACATACTTTATTCCCAGATTTTGACAAAGACTTTCTTCTTGAACATTCTGATGCGATTTGTTTACACTATGGACAGACTCAAACCCTTTTGCATACACATCCGGCCTCAATGTTGTGAGAATCTCTTCAGCATTATCATATGGGCATACTGCAACAGTATCTACCCAATCCAAATGCGCCAGCGCTTCAGCTCGCATAGATTCATAAGCCTGTTTTTTGTCGTTTCCCGCGTAGTTATCCGGAGTAAGGACAACCACAACCAAATCGCCGTATTTTTTAGCCGATTTCAGGTAACGGATGTGTCCTATATGCAAAAGCCCGAAGACGCCATAACATAAAACGACTTTTCCCCCGGTCTTTTGATGGCCCTTGATTTTCTTATGAAGAGCATCAAAGGAAAGTATTTTTTCTCTTATCATATTCCTCTCAAGAAGTACTTACAAAAATAGTTTCTATATGTGGTTTCTAATAGTCATATTATTGGTGAAAATCACTTTTATGGTTTACGTAGGAAGTATTTATTGAATAGTTCCGTTGAAGAAAAGACGATTTCATGGGTAAAACGCATTTCTGCACCGATTTCTTCGATAACTTTATATTCTCTCTGAATTTTACCCGTCTTGTCCTGCATATTCTCGAACTCCTGACCCTTGACATAGATATTTGGCCTAATAAGCCTCAAGGTCTCCTCAGCGGTAGGCCATTTGTTAATCGCTACATAGTCAACACAAGCAAGAGCCGCTATGCTCTCTGCTCTGAGATACTGATCGAACACCGGCCTGTCTGGACCTTTGTCCACGAATCTATCCGGCGAAATCGTCACCACCAGGACAGCTCCCATTTTTTTTGCGGCTTGAAAGTACTTGATGTGCCCCGGATGCATGATATCAAAGCAACCGTGGCAGTGAACGATTGTCTTGCCTTCACTCCGTAATGACGTTAAAAGTTCAGCTAGTTCAAGGAGCGGTTTAATCTTTGCAATGCAACGCATGATAATTTCCTAACTTTTAACTTCTTTTATTTCCACCATATCCATCCAGTAGTGCAGGATCGCTGCATGGGATGTTTCAGCATAGCCATATGTTTCAGCAGGAATATAAATGTTGAGAGACCCTGATGATCTAAGCGGATTTTGGGGCGACATGGCAGAAAGAGTTATAACTTTCAAGCCGATTTTCCGGGCAACTTCAGCAGCGCACAGAATGTTCTTCGAAGCGCCGGAACTGCTTATGGCCACAAGCATATCTCCTTTTTTAGCACGACGTCGCAAAGGTTCCGCAAATACCCACTCATAGCCCATGTCATTCGAAATAGCAGTAATGAGAGAAAGATCCGAGAAGACCTCTGTGTGCAGATGAGCGTTTTTTGCAAGGTCAGCGGCAAAGTGACTGGCCATAGAGGCGCTGGCGCCATTTCCAATGAGGTAGATGGATCGTTTCTTGTCCCTTACCTCGATTGTCAATTCTCTCCAAATATGAAAACCTTCATCGGCACTATACTCAACGCCATCGTATCCTATAGAGGAAAGTTTGTGGAGAATGTCGCACAATTTGTCAACTTCTTGTTTCCAGGGTGTCAATAGCATTTTTTTATTTTATTTTGACAGGATGGACAGGATTTACTGGATTGGCACCGGGTGAATTCAAATTGCAAGTGCACCACGAGCAGCCTTCCAAAACACTTCATGGGGCGTCCGGTAATCGAGACACTTCCTTGGACGGTTATTTAACATTTTTATTGCTTCATCAACATCTTTTTCCATATATATCTTTAAAGTTACTTCCTTTGGGAAAACTATGGGACGCTCTCAACTTTTAAACTTATTTTTTATTTGGACAGGACAAGGCTTCGCTTGAAGCTTCGCCGCTGCAAGGCAAGGCTTCGCTTGAAGCTTCGCCGCTGCAAGGCAAGGCTTCGCTTGAAGCTTCGCC
>JACKQG010000984.1_pt1 | contig 40124 bp, 32 predicted proteins | sample 8237621 | NCBI WGS metagenome assembly JACKQG01 (sample SAMN15677084, study PRJNA649215) | marine metagenome | biome: marine; feature: Black Sea; material: saline water; isolation source: suspended particulate matter (SPM) from the Black Sea western gyre | collected 2013-06-09/2013-06-10 | depth... | reverse complement strand
TTATGTTTGATGTCCTATAATAATGCACCGGGTTTGACGATATAGATCCCTCACGTTCCTGCGTCGGTTCGGGATGACAGAAAATAGTATGTGTCGTTCCGAAATGAAGTACGAATGAGGAATCTACTTAATTTTGTGTTGGGGGTTCAGCTTTGTGCACTAGGCATTCGTGTAGAGTTTAAAAATGTAGATTCTTCACTGCGTTCAGAATGACAAAAAAACTGTGTCGTTCCGAAATGAGGTACGAATGAGGAATCTAAATTTTCTTTGCCCCGGAGTTGAGTTTGGTGCTCCGTATCATCCTCACCGGGGGTTGAAAATGCATATCCCTCACGTTCCTGCGTCGGTTCGGGATGACAGGTAAATAAAAAGCCCCGATAAACATCGGGGCTTTTTTGTGCGTAATTAAGTCAGTTTTTAAAACTTAACTGAAATACCTGCATTGAAGTATCTTGGTGTTCCAAGAAATACTTCAGCGTTATGAGCAGCGTGCACATTGTCGCCATAGCTGTTGTATTTACTATTGTCAACAGCGTCTTGAACATAAACATCATCAAGTGCATTGAAAAGATGAGCAAATGCTTGCACTTTCATGCCCGCCATTTTTGGAAGGTCATAGAAAAGATGCACATCCATTTTGGAATAACCAGGAGCCATCCAAACTTGTTCACGATCTGCTTCTCCATCATCGCCAATTTCACGACTGTCTGGGCTCCAATCAGAATAGTTATTATCATACATATTGTATAATACTTGAAGTTTTAAGCCAGAAAAAGGAGTTAAGGTAACACCAGCAACATAAGAGGTTTGAGGCATATCACCTACCATTAGGTCTTTAAGAGCATAGTCATATTCGCCTATAATTACACCAGCTTCGTCTTGATAAGTACCACTGGCATCATCAACGAATGACCAGTCACCAAAACTTAATGCAGCGTCGATACGAAGCATGTCAATTAATTGAGCAGAAGCTTCAACTTCAACACCACTATGGTTCTGATTAACACCGGTTAAGAAAATAACGTCTGTATCACCGCTAGACCCTTGACCTGTAGTAACAGCTTTTGTCAAGTTACGATCTTTCCAGTCGGTGTTATAGTAGTTTGCTTTTACAGCAATATTCCCAGCAGTGTAATTCACACCAGCTTCCATGCTTTGGAATTTTTCGTTTATTGGGTCAGATGCAACAGTACCATCATAGTAGATCACGTTGTCCATGATTGGTGGTTTTTCTACTAAACCGAAGTTAGCAAAAAGGCTTAATCCACCCATCACATCATACATTGCTCCACCTTTTACCTGAATTGTGGAAATTGGATCCGCAACGATTTTTTTGTCTTCAACTGTGAAGTGATCCCGATAAGAGTAAGCGATGGAAGAAAGCCCAGCCATACCGTAAGCAGAAATGGGACCTGAAGAATAGCTACCCTGTCCAAAGAAACCTATCCAATCAACTGTAGTTTCATTATGGTAATCAATGTTGTCACCTAAATATGACTTAGTTCCAAATTCAGCATTGGGATCAACCATAAAGGGGTTGTCATCATCATCGTAATCAAGATCAACAAAATAGTCACCACCAAGTAAATCTCTAACTTCTCTTGTATGTTCGATACCAGCTGTACGCCAGTCTAATCCAACCTGGAACTTAAGTTCTTCACTGAAATCGTAGTTCAATTTAGAAATAAGACCAATGGTATTTTGACGGTTGATACTATTACGAAGAATACCATATGATCTAGCTTCGGTATATGAAAATGTAGAATCTACGTTGGAGTTGTTTTCTATCGTTTTATCATAATGAACCCAACGAGAAGGACTTGATATACCTGCATGGTAATTCCATTTTACTGAACCATAAGTACCCGTTCCACCGCCGGAGCCACCTGACCAATACAGAATGGATGAGAGTCTCATCTTATCATTGATGGTTAAATAGTGGTTCAAATTCACTAATGGTTTATGGAAAAAGTTTTCTCTTTCATTGAGGAAATCAGGATCATGTCTATCTTGGAGCCCACCACCAAAGAGACCACCTTCACCATACATATACCAGTATTGTTTTCCTTCATAGCTACTGGACACAGCACTGGCGTTTTCATTATAGAGCCGTCCGTCTTCATGTTGTACAAACGCACTAATGGCATCTACATCAAACCCTTCAACAGTCTTCGCATAGGCACTATCATATGCCGCGATATTCTGTTTGTACAGATTTTGTCCATGGCGCTGTGGCGCTCCAATAGCATACAATTCAAACCGGTTTTTGGCATCCATTTGATAACTGGCGCCAAAGTAATATGCCCAAGCATCCGTCCACGTTTTATCAATGAGACCGTCACCGACTTTACGCACGATGGTTGTGCTGAAAGCATATTTATCGGCAATCAGGCCGGTGTTGTAGTTGAAGGTTGATTTCAAGAATCCGCCGGCACCAATTTCACCTTTGAATTTCCCACCTTTTGTAAGAGCGGTTGGATCGGTGATAATATTCATTGTTCCACCAATAGACGGAGTTGCCAGGTTCACGGCACTGAGTCCGCGCTGCATCTGGATGGAAGATGTGGCATCGCCAACACCATCCCAGTTAGACCAGTACACCCAGCCGTTTTCCATATCATTTTGCGGAACACCGTTGATCATAACGGCAACATTACGCTGATTAAATCCGCGAACGTTGATACGTGCATCACCAGCTCCACCACCCTGTTGGGTTGCGTATACACTAGGAGTTGTGTTTAATGCCATTGGTATATCTTGGGATCCCAGGCGAACTTCCATATCGGCTTTACTTACATTTGTAAAAGCAACAGGGGTTTTTGCGTCTGCACGGGATGCCAACACTTCTAATGCGCTTAGTTTAATTGCGCCTTGTTCTAATTTGAAATTCAAATTAGCGGCTGCAGCTAACGTCATGCTGTCGTATCCTATCATTGAAGCAGTAATGGAGGCATCTGCAGGAACATTGCTTATTGAGAAAGCGCCGTCAGCATCTGCCGCAGCTCCTAATGTTGTTCCTTCAACAACCACATTTGCTCCAGCTAATGCGTTACCGGTTTCAGCATCTGTGACAGTACCGGAAACCGACATCTGTGCGAACAGAGCCAGTGGTAGTGAAAGAACCATAAGGATTGTAAGAACTCTTTTCATGAGTATCTCCTTGGTTGTTTGTGAATGAAATTCATGTCTTTTATATATCCAAAGAGTAATCAAAATTATCTTCTGATATTTTTTAATATCTTCATTGACGGCGTTTTCTTCCTGTCTACCCTCAATGTCTCCTTGGAATATACCGCCGAAATTCGGTGAAAATATCCGTTAGGTGCAAGGAATATTTTATTAAATAAATGAGAGAGTGATAAGCGTTTTTTCATACATAATCTTGCCATAAACTCCATTTAATTATTTTCTTGATTATTGTTCCGCTTTACGTGTAAAGTCCTGTGTGGTTAGAGTACAAATAACATGTAATAAAAGGAGAAAAGTGATGAGAAAAACATACATGGGTACAATCCTAGTGGTTTTGACCTTTGGGCTTGTCATGCTTTCTGCACAAGATATACAGGAAGAAGCCATTGAAGAAGAAGTCGTTGAAGCCGAAGAATACATTGATGAAGATGTTTTTGAAGAAGAAGAATCGGTTAACCCCTTAGATGGTTTTGCCGTGGGATTAAATGTCGGTCTGCCTATTGTTAAAGGAGCTTATCTCGAAGGACAAAGCGGAACAAACTTTGGACTGCTGATTGGTACTCCTTACGGTTTACCCTTAGGACCGCTGAACATTGGTGTTGGATTTGAGATTTTGACGTACAGCTTCCCTGATGCTGACTTTAATGGTATGGCAGTGCTTGGAACGTTCAATGTCGGGCTGAATGACCTGCTTGTCTTCCCTGCAACCTTACCGGTTCAGTTTTCTGCACAGGTTGGAGCAGGACTATACGGCGGTGGTTTGGGAACAACTATTGGCGGAGCAATTGATATTCCGCTGGAAAAATTCAACGTAAATTTACCGCTGGCTATCAAATTGTACGGTCGCGGGAATGCGATGACAAATGCAGGAACTAACTCCAATATCGAAGGTGAACCCACCGGGTGGATTAACGCAGGCATGATGATTACCTACGACGTTTCGACACTCTTCTAGAAACAAACGCCTAAATATCATTCGTTAAATATTTAACCAGAGGATGAACGAATAACGTTTGGTCAGCATGTTATTCGTTCTCCTTTGCGTTATTGATATACGTTAGATTTCAACGACTATGTTTGGAGTGTTCTCGTTTATAGCCTAAACAATATTAAGAAGGTTAATTATTATGGAATTTATTATCCCGTTTTTTCTAGTCGGTGTTTTTTTCTATGTAAAGAAAAAGACATGCTACGCATGCCATACACGTCGCAGACTTTGGGTAGATCGTTGCTCAAAATGCGGAAGACGATAGACGAGTGTATCTTAAAAAATAAACTGTTTTCATACATCATAATAATGTAAGAATTTCTCCAGGTTAATCATCGGAGAATATTTATGAAACCTGTTGTTCTTATTGTCATGGACGGCGTCGGCGTGAATCCAAATCCAAAAGGGAATGCCGTTTTGGCTGCTGACACACCAAATCTGGATTATTTTAGAACTACTTATCCGCACACGCTATTGGAAGCTTCGGGTGAGGCGGTTGGGTTACCCGCCGGATTTCAGGGATCCAGCGAAGTCGGCCATCTCAGCATGGGTGCCGGTAGAGTTGTCGAACAGGAGCTGAAACGCATCAATGACCAATTGGAAAATGGCAGTCTGTTTCAACGTACAAGCTGGAAACAGCTTATGTCGAACTGGAATACCAATCAATCCAACTTTCATCTGTTCGGGCTTCTTCAAGACGAGGGCGTTCATTCCCATCAAGATCATCTGTTCAAATTTATGGCGCAGGCGCGTAAGGAAAACCCGGCAGGAAAGATCGTCATTCATCCTTTTCTCGATGGCAGGGATACTCCGCCCCGCAGTACATTAGAATTTTTCTATACACTCCAAAACCATATAAAAGAGGTCGGGAATTGTACAATCGGAACGATCATGGGGCGTTATTACGGTATGGATCGTGTCCGAAGCTGGAAACTTACCGATTTGGCGTACAACTGTATTGTAAATGCCGAAGGGCGGCATGCCGAAAATCCCGAAGACGCAATTCGCACATCATATCAGCAGGATAAAACGCCGACAGAAACCGAAATGTTTGATGAATATATTCCGCCCCACGTAATCGGGGATTTTCTCGGTGTCCAGGACGGGGACTGTATTTTACACACCAATTACCGGCAGGACCGCGCGATTCAGTTATCAATGGCGTTTGTTGACGACAGTTATCCCGGGCTCCTTAAGCGAAAACCAAATGTTACTTTTGTCGGGCTCACCCGTTATTATGATGAATTTAAATCGTTTATACTTGGGGGATTTGACGGCGGATCTGTATCATTGAAAAACCTTACCGGACAAATTATTTCAAATGCAGGGTTAAGACAATTGCGGTTAGCTGAAACACAAAAATTCCGCCACGTTACCAGTTTTTTTAACGGAAAATCCACCACTCCTTTCCCAAATGAAGACCAAGTGGAAATTCCCGGTCGATTTGACCCCTCCAGCTTTGCCAATCATCCGGAGATGGAAGCATACAGAGTGACAGATGAATTACTAAAGCGGCTGGAGGATAATCCATACTCTTTCATTCTGGTGAATTTTGCTAATGGCGATATGGTGGGACATACCGGCGATTTTGAAGCGGCGAAAACAGCTGTCGAAATCGTGGATGAATGTGTCGAAATTGTTACAAAAAAAGTGTTACAGATTGGCGAAAAAATAATGATTACCGCCGATCACGGGAACTCCGATCAAATGATTGATTATGAAACCGGACAACCCCGCACCAGCCATTCATTAAATCCGGTGGAATTTATTTATATTGCGGACGATGCATCAAGTAAAAGGCTGAAGGAATCAGGCGTGCTTTCCGATATCGGACCAACCATCTTGAAACTTATGAATTTACCCATCCCAAATGAGATGACCGCTGAGGTGTTGGTGAAGGATAAGGATTAAGATTAGGATTTAGAGATTGGGAAATAATCGTTAGAACCCGGTCGTTAACGATAACGTAATACTCCCCCGCCTGCCAAAGTGAAATGGCGGGCAGGCCCTCCGAATCAATGGCGGGCAGGCAACATCTAACGCCTAACGTTTACTTGTTTCAACTGAGCTTTTGATGTAAATAACTGCCGGTAAACCAACGCCAAAACCAAAATATCCGCCAAGGCTGTTGTCGTGACCCACATATACATAATCATAATTTGATACCGGACGGCAATCATCGGATCAACCCCGGAAAGGATTTGCCCCGACATAATCCCCGGTAAAAACACAATCCCGACGGTCATCATCGAATTGATGGTCGGAATCAGCGCAGCCTGAACGGACTCCCGTATTGAATCTTGAACGGCTGCCCTCACCGGAGATCCCAGCGACAGCATCATTTCAATTTCTCTGCGCCGATGCTGAAGTTCACTCATAAATCGGTTCGTGGCTAATGTGGCGGAGTTCATTGCATTCCCGATGATCATGCCTCCGATCGGGATTATGGCATAAGGATAATACCATGGTTTTACATCCAATATAAATGCCAAAATAACTCCCAATACAATCACAAGTGTTGTAAATAATGATCCGGTTAAAATAAGAAAATAATTTGGGATCGGCGTTTTTTTCTGTCGGCGTGCTCCTTCAAATCCGGCGATGAGCGTCATAACCACAATGAGCCCGATCATGAAACTCCAATGGCGCTGTTCAAAGAAAAATGTCAGCACATATCCCATAAAGGTGAGTTGGACAAATGAGCGTACCGTTCCGATAATCAAGGTTTTTTCTAACCCTATTTTCCACCAGCGAATTAATGCTAATGTAAGACCGACTAAAACCAGTGAAACAAACACATCCGTCCATGTGATATGGTAAAATTCCTGCATCACGATGTTTTCACGCAAAGTTCGCAGAGGAAAAAGTAGATCGGAAAGTTTTTAATTTGTTGCAGTATCATGGCGTTCTCTGCGTGATTTTTTCATTCATTTTCATCCAATAAAAAATGCTGTACTTCTTTTGTCTTGGGATTAGAAAGAACACCAACATTACCTTCTTCAATAATTTTCCCGTCAATCAGAACGATAACTCTATTCACAAAATTTTGAATCAGTGAATGATTGTGCGATGAAATCAAGACCGTAAGTCCTAACCCCTTTTGTAGATCTGAAAACAGTTTGATAATGGATTTTGCCAATTTCGGATCGAGATTTGCCGTCGGTTCATCCAAGAGCAATACGCTTGGGTAGTTCAAGAGTACACGCGCCAATGCCACACGCTGTTTCTCACCACCGGATAGTGATTGGGCATTCTTGCTAAGAAACCTTTGACTCAATTCAACATATTCCAGTACCGTAACGAGTTTATCTGTAGAGAAGACATTATCGCTCCACCGTTCTGTGATACGTAAATTTTCTTCCACAGATCCTTTCAACATCGCCGGAGATTGAAACACCATCCCGATGTTTTTTCTCAGTTCGAGAATAGGGTGATCTTCTAATAGCTTATTGTCAAAAAAGATGTGTCCGGATGAAGGTGAATCCATGCCGTTCAGTAACCGAAGTAACGATGTCTTCCCCGCTCCGGACGGGCCTAACACCGCTAGAGTATCTCCGCGATTGATGGTAAATGAAAGGTCGTTGAGAATGGTTACAGCCTCCATACGAAGAACTATATGTTTTAAATCAAATAATGGTTGTTCGTTCACATCATGAAATTACGGACAGAACAGAATGTTTTAAAGTGTTAAAGTCTTAATGTTAAAGCATTTATTGTTCACTTTAGTACCCTAACATTTGTCCGCACGCCACGGCGAATAAATGTTCGTGTGTTTATCTATCCTCGTTAATTCCCCGCAAAACACCCCGTACAAAACACGGGATGTAAACACAAGCACACGGGATTGTAAACCCCGTAAAAAACACGGGATTGTAAACATCAGCATCGAAGGTTACCAAGTTTCCCCGATGAATCGGGATTTACAACATGAATACAAAGGGTAAAATATTGACAAAAATAAAATTACAAGAACTATTTACAGCATTCATTGCAACTCCATTGTTTTCAGTCTTTTGTGAATTTTGTGCCTTTTGTGGCGAATTATCCAGGCTATAACGTAATTACCTTATCTGCTTTTTGTTGAACGGCAAGAATATCAGGCATGTGGCTTTGTAATCCAACGCGCACTTTGTCCGCAATTCCGTAATAGTTTAAACAGGTGCTGCAGATGAAAAGTAAAACCCCCTTGTCCGATAATGTCTGAAGTTCCTCCAGCACAGGAGAACCATCCACTGTAAGTTTGACACCCTCAGTGTAAAAAGTGATTACATCCGGTAATTCTTCACTTTCAATCAATAGTTTTAGATAGCTTTTTATCAATTTATGCTGCAGAAATTTATCTGCGTTCCCCATCCCATTCTTTGTAATTTGAATAACCGTTGATTTTATTGAACTCACTATTTTTCTCCTATCCTTTGTTTAAAATTAAGCTGGTTAAGGAAAACATCACCAACAAAACTCCGAATGTTACAACGATTGAAGCTCCTGTCGGAATATCCAGTATTAACGATGCCAGCATGCCGAAAAAACTTCCTACAACTCCGAATGCCCACCCGAAGATCAAGCGGTTGCGAATTCCGTTTACGAACAGAAGTGCCGCAACGGCCGGAATAATTAAAAACGAAAATACAAGCAGTACGCCGGCAATCTTGACCGAACTGGTTACAACAAATCCAAACGTCACATAGAACAGAAAATCCCAGATTCTGGTGTGAGGTAATTTCCGTTCGTCGCGGTTTTTGGACGCTTCTAAAAACTCTGTTCTGAAAAACCAGTGGAAAACTCCAATAACCGCATACAGTAAAAACGTGATACCGACAATCTTAGGGGTTACAAACAAGATGGATCCGACCAGTAAGTGATTGATATGTTCGGCGCCTTCTGCGGATTTACTGAAGAGTAAAATCATCAGAGCTGCCGTAACAACATAGGTGATTCCGATGGTAGCTTCCTGCGGGACTTTATCATTTTTTGTGCGGGTGATTGCAAACAACGTTGCACCAAGGAAAGTAAACCCGAGAGCAATGAAATAGGTGGTGGTGGAGTCGTGTTCCCAGCCCAGCAGGATGCCGACGGCTGTTCCCAATGCGGCGACCTGTGCTAAAGCCAAATCTACAAAAATTACACCGCGGGTGACGACATGGAGTCCTAGGTAAACATGAATTCCGGTTAAAACCAGTGCCGCCAAAAACGGCCAAATCAAAAGATCCAATGCTTCAAACATAATTTCTTCCTTTTATTTACTAACCTTATTGGTTATTGTCATCCTTGAGTGAAGTGGAACGAAACGAAGGCTCTCTGATCAATCCTTTATCCCACATCAATATTTGAGATTCTTCGCTCCGCTCCAGAATGACACACTCAGTTGTATAACCTGTCCATTATTTGTTGAGATGACTCTTCAAAACTTCCAAATTGTATCTGAACATATTCAAATACGAATCTGCTTCTTTAACAGCTCCGACCGACTGCGCCAATTTCACAATTTTTATTCCGGTTTTCTGATGAAGATATTCCGGTGCCTGATTGCTGAAATAGGGTTCCATCGCAATCAGTGTGATATCATCATTGCGGATGATACGCAAAAGTCGTTCCAAATGAGCGGGGCTTGGTGTAATCCCGGGCTTTGGCTCCAGATGCGCCACAACGTTCAATCCAAACCGCTCGGTAAAATAGGGCCAGGAATTGTGGTAGAAAAACATATTCATCCCTTTCAACTCGGCGTAGGTTTCCCGCCACAAGTTCATTGCGAAATCAACCTCTTGCAGGAATTGCGCAAGATTGGATTCATACATATTTCTGCCAGCAGGATCCGTACTGATGAGCGCTGCCGCAATTGTGCGGGCAATGATCTTGCCGTTCTCCGGGTCCAGCCAGTAATGAGGATTCCCGTATTTGTGAATATCACCCAATCTGGCGTCAACTTTATTGGTTGGGACTTCCATCCGGTTTATTCTCTGTGAGCAATCCACGATTTGCAATTTGCGGTTTCGTGAACCGTCGATGATCTGTTGCGCCCAGAGATCCAGTTCCATACCGACCTGCAGATAGATGTCCGCTCGTTTTACTTTCATCATGTAAGATGGAAGAACCTCCACATAATGCGGGTCTTGATTCCCTCGGGCAATGCTGGTGACTTTCACCCGCTTTCCACCGATGGTTTTGGCGATATCCGCCAGATCGGTAATTGATGTTACAACGTTGATCTTACCGAAACCAATTCCGGTTAGCAAGATCGTTATGAGTAATTTTTTCATAATATTTTTCCTATTTTTGCCGCGATGTTCGCCAAGAATCATAAAGTAAATAAGGTATAGAGAAATATGGTATTGGATTCCCATTTCATCAAACTCTTATTCTTAATCGTTCTTTTTTTCTTTTGCATCTCTTAGCGCTCTTAGCGGCTTAATTTTAAAATTGGTGTGGTTTATGCGGACCTAATGCCCAGATAATTTGTCCCTTAACACCGAAATGAGTTTCATCTCCATGCTGTTCTTGTGAAAGAACAAGTCTAAATACCGATGATTCTTCTGCAGGACTGAAACCGGCAAACGCCCCGTATGATTTAAATTCTTCACCATCGATATCAGTGGAGAAATCAGCAACAACACCAACATTCCAACGTTTGTTGAATTGGTAATTCATCCAGGTATATCCGGCAATTTTGGATTCGTTTTCCGGGTTCTCGATTGGGCTTTTTCTGAATATTTCACCTTGCCATGTGAATGAGCGATATGTGTCCGGTCGCCATTTTATTTTAAAGTCCAGTTCGGCTACGTGATGTAAATGTGGCAGTTCGTGGTTTTCGATGTCACGATAATATCCGCTACCGATTTCCAAATGGGTTACATCATTCAAATCCACAAAATGAGAAAGCCGGGCAGACATTGCCGTTGTTTTTTCGGTATGGTCTTCGTGGCTGTCCTCTTCCGCTTCCTCCACTTCGTGATTGCAGGCGGTTCCCATCGCTTTGGTAAAATATCCGACGGAAAGTTTAGCATACCACGGTAAAGGAAAGAGCCAGTTTGGTTCTACACCAAACGTACCCCACATTTCGTCTCCCAATATATTTTTCATGGATGTTGGAGCCTCAATAAAAAATAAGGTGTGAGCATGTTCTTTATTGATCTTGCCGATGTCAGGGCGAAACTTCCCTGCACGAAGCCCCATATTTAACGGTAATCCGCGTTCAAATGAAATCACGGCTTCTTCGAGATGAATGGCATTGTGGTCGGCGTGTTTATGCAGAAATACATCCGCTCTGGCAAAGGGATTTACATATCCCTGAATTGCAATCTCTACACCGGATGAAGAAATTTCTCCATCCTGATTTATGATTAAATCCCCGATAACACTAATATCAGGGTTCACTGTCGTCTGCGTAAAAATGACGGTGGTAAATAATGTCAGTATAAATAGTTTTTTCACAAAAAACTCCTTTTCTGTTATGATAAATGATCCTGCTGTGCAGGATGAAACAACGAATTAAAGGAGGTTTTGTGGCGGGGCGCGGGAATTTCTGTCAGTAACTAATATAGAGGTAAATGGTTCTGTCTCAGAATAATATTCAGAATTAATGTGATTTAATGTGAATGTTTCTGTAACGGATATTTCTCCGACTGTGGACATCTGTGCCACAGCCCAGATACAATCCATGCGATCGTGGTGATGATTAGCATCGGCACAGTCCACCGAGCAAAATCCAATATCCGGTTTAGCCCCAAAGTGATGTGTGTGCCCAATGTGTGCGGTGCTGAAAACCGAAAACGCACTCAGCCAAAGGGTTAATAGGAATGAAAGCCCGGAGCGAATAAACTTCATTTCAGTTTGGCGAACTATTCGCCAAGTTCCTTCAATAATTTAAATACGAATATTCCGGCATCGTGTTTATCCTGCCATACCGGTCGCAGTCCGTAATTACCAACATTTTCAATCCGTTTGAGTGTGTAACTTTTTTGGGTTTTCAACTGAGGAATCCCCTTGTATACAGTACCGAACACATCCGTTTCTCCGCTACAGTTGGCGCAGGGACATTCGTCCCGCAGTTTTTTCAGCGGAATAAAACTTTCCGTACCGTCATCCCATTTTATCAGCAAAATGTCGTTGACAATCTCATAATTTAGAACTTGTATTTTTAAATCAGCGCTCATCAGTGTTTGATTCCGTTCATAACAACCCGTAAATTTGCGAGTAATTTTTAATATGTTACAAATAATTTGGGCGATTAGCTCAGCTGGTTAGAGCGCTACGTTCACATCGTAGAAGTCGGGGGTTCGAATCCCTCATCGCCCACCATCAAAACGGATCGAACCCGCTCATCATTGATACAATACGATTTTTACTCCACCGGATTTAAATTCTCATCTAGCTGATTTGATAGACGGTAGCGGACGATTCTCCTCATGGGTGTATCGACAACATAAACAACTCCCCGATTATCCACAGTAACCGCTCGAGGTTCTTCCAAAAGCCCTTTAACTTCTCGTGTGTAAAATGTATCCACTGTTGTGGTATCTGTACCATTGATAACAGTCATTGTCGTATCAACAATAATGTCTTGTACACCGACTTTACGAAAGAACTGTCCGCCGGAATCAAATACCTGAATTTCTTGAGCATCCGTATTCGCAACATAAATTATTTGGTTGGCATCTACCGCAACATCTTGAGGACGGTTATACCGATCCAAATCCATAATATTATTGACCCCCGGTTGAAAAACAGACGGATACTGTGCATTGTTCGGTTTGAGTTTATGCACACCAAAAAACTCACCTGATTGCGTATAATATATTTGTCCGGCATAATCTACATCAATTCCTGTAGGTTGGTTTACTGTCCCTGCACCTGTTCCATAATCTTCGACAATATGATCAAAAACCCCATCATGCACCCATATTTCTTCACCAGTGTTTAATCGTATCCTGTCAGTTCGCAGCCATCGAATTCGAAGGATGCGATTATGATATTTATCCGTAACGTAAAATCCGTCTGCAGGTCCTTCAATAGCCGATAAACCTGAAAACTCGGATTCTTCGCTCGCATAGTAAACATCCGGATAATTATAGCGAGTAAGTGCTCCGTCATAAATCAGACGCAAAGCCAACAGGGAATCTATTTTAAGCCCTGAAGAATCCCATACTGTTTCTGCCAAGCTCCAGCTTGACTCATTCGCAAATTGACGCCAAGTCTCTGTATCATGTTCCACACCAGAATCACCATACGCTTCATTAAAAAAGACACCTGAAACAGCAATTGCCTGAATTCCGACATGGTTCCACAACTGATTCCAGCAAAATATTTGCTGTGACCCATCAATAAAAAGCACATTCATTTTATTGTCAATGTCCACATCAATGGGAGCGATATATGTTTCATTATACGTCAACTCTCTCAGCGATGAAAATCCATCGGGGATATCTCCATCTTGTTCAAGGACAAAAATACTATGACCGGCTGAGTCTGCAATAAAAACATATCCATCCTGCCCAATGGAAATTTCAACTGGAGACTGAAATCCGTATTCTTCCCCCCAAACCGGATTCACTCGTAAATAGGTGGTATCTCCTGCAGAAAAACCAATATCAGAGCCCAGTCCCGGGGGCAATGCCATTTTATCAATACACGCAGCAAAAACAATTATTGCTCCGACACAGATTAATCCGAACCGACGCAGAAACAACATTAAATTTAACTGTTTAACACTTACTTTTTTCATTTCATTGATAATCCAATTGTGAATCTATTCGGATCTGTTAAGTGAATAAAATTTGTATAGGCATAGTCAACGGTTAGATTGAACAGTCCCAATGGGATATTCAATCCGACTCCAAAAGAATATTTCTTTTCAAACTCGTCTGATTCATTCAGATTAAATCCGCCCCGTAAAAAGATCATGTCAATAACCGAATATTCAATTCCTGCCGATATGTTTTCAGCATTGTCCACAGGATGATTCAACTGAATCGTCGCTGTTATAGTTTGTACCTTTGTCTCAAAAACATTCATAGCAGCACCAACACGAAATACTGTTGGAGGAGAAAATGGCTCAAATCCTGTTTCAATAATACTCTCTTCCCCAGTATCCTGGTTCAGCGTTCTTTTTTCATAAGTCCCGTCGGGCTTGGCTTGCCCGCCAAAATGTGATAGTGATGCTGAAAACCGCAAGGATTTAAAACCTGTCCAATAAAATGTTCCCATATCCAATAACGCTGCTTGCATTATGTTGCCGGCAAGGTTCTCACTGACTAACTTCCCCGTAATACCAAAGCTAAATCTGTCTGTCATTTTCACACCATAGACCAACCCGATAACGGTGTTTTGAAATACAAAATAATTTCCGGTTCCATGGGGAAGATATTCTGTGGTTTCCTGCATGGGTGCCATGTGAAGAATTCCGGCAGTAACTCCAAGATAATGGCGCCGGTACACCTTTTTAGACAAGGCAAAGAAATCATAATAAATATCTGCCGGCCAACTGACATGAGATGCTGTCATTTCCATTGGTCCAAGTTGAGCAATAATTCCAGGATTATAATACATAGATGCCGCATTCTGCTCTAACGCCACAACGGATTCTCCCATGCCTACCGCACTCGCACTCACACCAATATTCAAAAATGTAAGCACAGACGTACCTGCACGCTGACCTCCTAACACCGGAAAGATGTTCTGTCCCCCAACTTCAGATAAAAGACTGAGGATACTCATGATGATTAACATCCGAATATTCATCAGAAATACACCTGGACACCTAATTCAGCGGTAAATGGTTTTCCTGTTCGAGATGGATCATAGTTTGGATTTGGAGAATCTATCATAGAATACGGGATAATTTCTCCTGGGTCATATCCGCGACCGGTGAACGAGTTAATCCGTCTTGGGACGATTTCATTGAATATATTTTCAAACTCAATAAATATTTTTATTTTTATTTGACTAAAATGAAACATCTTGAAACATTTTATATCAACCATTGAATATCCCTTGATATTGTCCAATCCCACCATCTGAAAAAGTTTTGGTGAATACTCACTAAAATAGTCATAAGGGTTATCATTTTCATACGTTCCGATATAATATGTTTCACCATTGATTTCAATCAATCCATCCGGATATTCATGTGTCCCCGGAATAGAGCGGGTATAGCGTCGATTCGAGGCAAATTCAAATCGTGAAGACACTCCCCATCCTGAGGTATGGTTATAATATAGATTGCTGGAGAATTGGAAAGGTTTATCCCATCTCATAAAATTTTCACCCAAAGGTTTCTCATTTAACTCACCGGCTTGAACCAAAAGATTATCCAAAGCAGATGAACTTTTCCCAGTTACAATGGAATAATTAAAATTCACATCGGCGTACCAGTGTTTGAATAGACGGCTTTTTAAAATAACCTCTATCCCGCGTGCTCGTGCATAATCTGCGTTAAAGTACATATTAAATTTTAAATGAGAGTATTTCGGATGTGAAGGCGTTATCGTCTGAGAAGTCTCATAGTCAAACATGTCTTTCCAATAAGCTTTAACCTCCAGAACCTGATCGGGATTGAAGCGATGTTTGACACCCAACTCGTATTGCACTGTGGTTTTGGGATTAAGGTTCGGATTCCCGAAAATTTGGTACGTCGATTGTGCTCTGGAATTTAGTTTCGCATATACATACTGAAATGTAGGCAACTGAGAAAAATGACCATAATAAAAGTACAACACATCGTTATCTGTTACAGGATGGGAGATTCCGATTCTGGGGCTAAGCCTGCCTTTTCCTCGGTAACCGAACATATTAAATGTCTCATCCATAAATTTGTCTCTCGCGACATCTGTAATGATGACTGCATTTGTATCGTTAATTGCATTTTCGACATACTTACCTGGGAACCAATAATCATATCTCAGTCCAAGATTTGCCGTCATCCCCTCAAAAGTGATTTGATCCTGAAGATACATCGCCCCAAAAACTGTACGCGCAGAATAGATATCATAATTCGCTCCTAATCCGGTTCCTCCGTTCCAAGGTTCATCTATATCAAGAACCTGAATATCCGTAACCGTATTTTCGACTCCGGTTTTGATTTTGTGACGAGTCGCCGTATGATACGTCCAGTCCCAGTCAAAACGATAATTATCACTCATAACGTCATACCACTCCGGAGCAAATCCCGTGTCATAAAACTCGTCTCCGTAAGTAATTCGTGTGTGACCGTCGTCATCATAAACAATGTAATGAGTCGGATCAAGATCCAACCGCTCTCTATACTCTGTCCAATGCAGATCCTGCACAGCACTGTGTTCCATGGTTAAGAAGCGTCCAAAGGTCATTTCATAAAACGATCGGGTGTTGAGTGTATGAACCCAATGAAAATTCAATAATCGGGTTTCCCTGGTAATGGTGTTGTAATTATCCAATATTTTTTCATAGCTATATGGATAATAGGTGGATGAAAAAGCTCGGGACATAAAATATCCCTGATTAATGTTGAACGAAAGATCATAAGACAAACTGAGTTTCTTTTTTTTTGCAATATCCCATGTTAATTTATAAAGAAAATGCCAATCGTTATTTTCTCTGGGGGCAAGGGATTGCATGATCTGATCTGCTGTCCTGTCCGTCATGCCCGGTAGCGTTGACCAGTTTCTGTGTGGGTATAATTGCGTCGCGACCGGGAGATGACTGTCGAAACTTTTTCCGTAACCATTCAAAAACACAGAAAATGAACCTGGGAGGTCTATCCCGATTTTCTTCAACAGAACTTCTGCCACAGGAGCCGGTCCACCAAGTGTAAATTCAAGTCGGTCAGACATATCCAATGCATTGATCTGTTTGGACAGCCCCCAATGATCACTCATATATTTTATTGTTCCTTCAAAATGATCCATGCCACGCTTAAGTTTTATATTGACAACCCCGGACATCGCTTGCCCATACTCAGCATTATATCCTCCGGTAATTATTTCCAGATTCTCTATGGCATCCGCATTCACAAATAAATTTCCTGAATACCCAGACAGCGGATCTTTGATCGACAATCCGTCCACAATAAATAAACTTTCATCAATCCTGCCGCCGCGAATGTGGATTTCATTATCCTGCTTAGTAACACCCACTTGTTCTGCCAAGATATCTTCCACACTTGATACGGATTTATTACTGATTTCGTCGCTGGTAATTCTGGAAATCGAAGACGTTTCATTTGCATCAAACAATGGCTTATCTCCTATGACAACAACTTCTTCGCCAATCGTCAATACCGTTTCTTCCATTGTGAAATCCAATGATGTCGTCGTTCCGGGGGTAACACGAATACCTGTTTGCAGAAGAACTTTGTAGCCCATCATGGTTGCTTCAACGTCATATGTTCCGGGATTTACATTCTCGATTCGATAATGCCCGTCCAATCCGGTAGCTGCACCATAGTATGTCCCGCGAATCATCACATTAACACCAATCAGCGGTTCTCCCGTGTTGCCATTGATTGTATTTCCTGCGATTCGTCCTTTTTCCTGTCCAAAGACAAGGCACGGCAAGAGGAATAGAGCGACAAGGTTTAATTTCATTCTGAAAACACGTCGCTTAAAAGATAATCAATAAATTTTGAAGCAGAACCATTTCCTTCTAATAGAGGTGTGTTCCCGTTATGCAGCGGAATTGTTAACAAGACAATATCGCCGGATATTTCTGAAGATGAAAGCCATTGAAACTGGCCACGGGAGCAAACATTGGGTGTCCCTGTCCACGTGTCTGTACTTCCTTCCGGTTCTTGAAGCCAATATAAATCCTCAGCTGTAAAACGCATGGAATTATCGATGGTGTCCCCATTTGCCGGCTCAAACCCTTTTACTCGAATTGCAATTAGCCGTGAGGTTTCTAAGTCCATGTCCTCATACATATCGGTCGAATCTTGAAACATCAATGTTCTCCCGGAGATTAACCGTCCGTTTGTATTCAGGACAAAGGTTGAATCCAAGGGGAAAAACGGATAGGTGGTGTCCTTTAATTCTATGGCATTTAAAAATAGGTTTCCGCCACCTAACACATAATTTAAAATATGTGCACCGGCATTTGGGAATGTTTCAATTCCTGTATATGCCGTAAACCAAATAACATGATTAAAATAGTTTAAATTTGCAGAAATATCGGCAGAGGAATACGGAAGTTTATCCCCGATTTCCCAAACAGAACATTGGTTTTCACCCAAAATATCATCCACCACTCCTTTATACCAATTCAAAGCATTGTTTTGGCTATCTTGTGTAAAGTCATCGACGATCAACACCTCTCCGTTTACAGGCATCACTTTCCAATAATTCGGTTCGTTCACATTTGAAAAGTCGGGGAACCGGGCAATATCGCTCTCTGCTCCGGCTATATCCCTGGCTTTAATATAAAACGTATGAAAACCCGGATCTATATTTGTTAACGTAATACTGGAATACGATGCAGCCTCTAACTGTACCCAATTTGAATCACTTGAGTCATCCAATGCATAAAATAAATCGATGATGGTTTCAACCCCGTCCAAATCTTGAACATCCCATACGAACGTACGAGTCGGGAATGTAAAACTGGTGTCAGTCGGGATATCTGCAAGCAAGGGATTACTTTGATATCGAAACTCAATTTGCGGCGACGAATTGTGGATGGGCAGTACAATTTTTGCCGGAGTAAAATCTGTTAAGCTGTCACTGTCAATAGCTCTGACTTCAAATGTAAACACATCTATTTCTTTGCGAATTGGGACAAAAAAGATTCCAGATTCTTCGGATGTAAACGTCCAAACCGAATCCACATTCCAGCGATACCAATACCCAATGATATCTCCGTCACTATCCTCACCCCACCAGCTTAACGTTTGTTCGCTGGTTGTTACGGTTGAAAAGGCATGGGTCAGCGTATCCAGTACGATATCGTTTTCCGGCACGTTCTCAAGATAATAAATCCATTCACCGGTTACGGAATCTTGCGAGGCATATATTGTATCCGTTGCAACCAAAGAAAGAAACGTCTCCGGTGCTTGGTTTTCCACCGGCATAGATGGATCGTCGTAATCCCACAATGAGCAGGACACAATGAATAGTATGGCTAAGATAAATATGTGTTTTCGGGTAAACATAGATAAGCATATTGCGGGGGACAAAACGCCCCCCGCATTTTATCAACTCCTATCGAATCAGCATCATTTTTTTATAATCAACAAAGTTTCCGGCTTTGATTCGGTAAAAATATACACCGGATCCAACCATTTGATGTTGATCGTTCTTTCCGTCCCATGTCAGGATGTGTGTTCCACCCGTAAACTCATTATTTGCAAGTGTACGAATTTGTCTGCCAAGAACATCGTAAATCACCAATCGAACCGGGCTATCCGTCCTCAAGTTAAACCGAATTTGTGTCTCCGGATTAAAAGGATTGGGATAATTGTGGTACAATGCAAATTCATTGGGTGTCGCTCCGTTGTCATCAATACTCACCTGCGCATACACAATATCTGACGCATAGAGCGGACATAGTTTATAGGCAGTGGAATCTGCATAACTCCCAAAGTGATGATACACCCACCCGCGAATGGAATCAACCTGTGTGTCCACGGGCGGTGGACCCACAGCTCCAAAATAAACCTCTACACTGTCAGAATCATCATCCACCAGCACAGCACCCGACCCGTCATCAACTGCAAAGACTTCATAGAGTAAATCATTGTTGGTCACAATGCCGTCTTTGATTTTTACCATGACAGTTCCCCATTGTTCGGCTTCAGTCGGCCAGCGTAAATCACCGGTAGATACAACTGGTTCCGCAGGCATATTCAATCCCATATCAACGAGATCAACGGGCTCCGTAATGAATAACTCTGTCATGTTAGACCCCGCAGTTGCATACTCGGAAATGAACCCTGTTGCCTGAATAAGATCACCTTCAAACAACACAGGGAAGGCACTGCTGTCGGGATCGTAGGACAAAATACCGCTCCAGGGACCGCCGTGCGAATCTGCAAAGATGAACTTTACTCCATCTCCGGCATAACTTAATCCTGTGGGCATTGTAACTATTCCGATAATGGTAACGGTATCACCTGCAAAGTAAGACATATCAGACTCTGAATCCGTTGCTGTTTTCAGTAAATCACTATATAACACCTGTTGAATATACTGAATACGCACCGCTCCATCTTCTTTCACATCCCGGGCAAGACGCGGTTGAATCTTGGTATTGCCATAACCATAATCAAGGACACCGACGACTTCAGCTAAGGCTTGCCCTGCCTCCGGCCAATAGTAGTAATCCCAATTATCGTCCACGCGTACAGAGTTGCTGCCGTCGGATAGTGACCATTCGCCATATCCAAGGTCTGCTTCGTCTACGGTTACGTCTGTCAGTTTAACCAAAACACCTTCGTAAGCTTCTGCATCGGTACCGTCTGACATAATTTGGTCAGGAGTAACGTCCAAAGGATGGATTACTCCTCCAGCAGGACCGTACACCACAACATCCGTGACATTCGTAATTTCGGTTTTTCCGTAGTATTCAACAACTTCACCAATGACAACGACACTGTCACCTTCGGCTAAAGAGGTTACGACATCCCCGAGTGCATTATGCAGCTCGAAGTTATCCCAACCGCCGTATTCGAAAACAACAACTCCGCAGTAGGGCGCTTCATCATCCTGAACATAAAAATTCCTATTATCGGATCCGCCCCAGAATTCAGCGGTGACAATCCCTCCGACAGTCACTGTTTGCCCAACCAAGGGGGAATCCCCTGATGGATCATCCGTGTACTGGATATCATATATCGCGGTGAGAGACTCGGGCGCATGAACCACATAAATGTAATTCTCTGAAAAGACCATATCATTCACTCCGTCATCTGCCTGGATGTAAAACGTGACTAATGCAGCATCCGCCTGTGCCGGAATGTCTCCGGTAAATGTCATTCCGTCATCACTTGTCATCCCAACAGGAATCAAATCACCATCATCAACCGTATAAACGAGTGATGCCGTCAAAGAACCATCGTCCACAATTTCAGCGGTAATGGTCACAATGTCATCCGGCGTGGGATTCTCCGGAGCATACATCACATTCGTAATCACGGGTGTAATATCTCCTAGCACAACAATGTCGGAATAGAATCGTGGCAGAATTTGATACCCGGAATCATACGGGTCACTCGAATCATACTGACCAGAAATCCCTGTCAATTCGAATGTTCCTTGTGGTTCCATTCCTTCATCAACATCTGTATCTTTATCCACCCGCATCGTTACGGTTGTATCACTAATATCTGTAATTGTCAGGTTTGCATCATTGCCTGAGTTTGGCCAGGTTCCATCGGATATTGTCGCTGTCATGATTCGAAGTATCTCCGATTCATACGATTCCGGGTTTGCCAAGAATTCCGCTATCGTTACTTCCTGAACGGCAGGAAGCGGATTTTCTTGACTCACGACTGTAATATCCGCTACATCAGCGGGGACGATTTCTGCTTTACCATTGTAATTCTCAATCACGCCGGTTACAACAATAAAATCACCAATTTGAAGATCCATCGTTACTCCATATATAAACAACGCTATCCCGCCTGTGGCATCCTGTAAACCGTAGTCAATTCGGTTAGACCCCCAGACCGGCGTCGTGATAAATCCCTGCGTTGAAACGGTGATCCCTTCCGCGGCATTGCGGGCATCGTATATTGATACCATGTTTTCATCCGGTGTTTCTATGTCGGTTTGATACCGAGGAATAATCTGGTAGCCCTCATCCTGAGGTTCAGAGTAATCATACTGACCTACTGTTCCCTTAAGGTGGAAAAACCCAACCGGTGCCGGTCCGTCATCTACATCGGAATGCCGATCGACGCGAAGCGTAAGGGTTGTGATTCCTCCATCGTCAGAAATAGTCACATTAGCATTATTGCTAGGATCCGGCCAGTCTCCGGAAATGATTTCAACATTGAATACCTGCACAAGTTCAGATTCCAGTGACTCAGGAGCCGTTAACAATCCTGATAACGTCATGTATTGGAATTCCGGTAAATCATTTCCCTGGCTTTCTACAATCACATCTCCGGCAGCCTCGGGGACAACTTCAAGTTTACCGTTATAATTCTGAATTTCTCCTGTAACCGTCACGAGGTCACCCGGGAGTAATCCGGCATCAAACTGGTTTGTGTAAATAATGATGGCAGCGGTTTCATCCTGAATGGTAAAATCACTTTCACCGGAACTACCCAGATTAGGCGTGGTTACTATTCCGCTGGTGGTTACCGTATTCCCAAGCTCCAACCTTGCTTCTGCAACGGTCAGGGTTTGCGCCAGAGAAACCGACACACCAACCATCAATATGATGAGCATTTTCTTCATACCTATCTCCTTCTTAGTTATGTCTTTCATCAAACAATCCATCTCCCGTACGAATGATCTTTTATCGGATCGTTATTGTCAGACATTATTTAATGATCAGAAACTTACCCTCTTTAATTTCTCCATAGGATAAACTTTCATGATCCAAATTTTCTACGGTAAATAAATACAGCCCGGAAGCCGCCGCCTGATCGTACCGTGTAATCATATCCCAAGCATGTTCTCCCCCGCTAAACTGCGGATATTTGTTCTCGTCAATGTTTTGGACATCCCCACCCGCATAAGTTTTATCATGATGTAAGATATCTACCAAATTACCTGCTAAGGTAAAAATTCTAATTTCTGCTTTTTGGGGAAGATGATTAAACCAAATGGTTTTTTCACGGCTACTGTATCCGTCCCACAGTGCTTGTCCACGATAAGGATTTGGATAGACAGACGGTGAATCTGTCCATGCTCCTGTTTGAGGTTTTACCCCAGGATAAACAAATTGCCGGTTAGCATAGAGCGAGCTTTCTAAGCTCAATAGATTTGCTGCCGGATCGCCGCGGTCAAACGCCGTAACTGAATAATAATTCAACCAGCCATTTTTCACGCCATCATTAACAAAACGGTAATGATAATATTCTCCATCAATTTCGATGCTGTCCGGTTCACCATAGATATTCGCAATGCGCACCGGACTAAATCCTGAGTTATATCCTACATTTCCTGCTTCACCTTCCACTTTGTCAAATTCTCCAAGCAGTGAGAATTCAATATCAGTATCTGTGGCGGTTTTCCGCGCACCGTATATTCGATAGCCTTCAAAATCTTTCTCTCTGCTAATCGGATCTATAAAGGATTCTGCATTATTCTGCCAATAAATTGCGACAGATTTGTCGCTGACATCAATGGCAACATTCGGGACAGGCGGAGGCTCAGGTAAAATATATCGGTCAATTATTCCATTTTCATTCAGGTCTTCATTAATGTCTAATATATTATTCCGATTTTTATCTTCTCCGTCGTACGCTTTTTGTGCCCAATCTGCATTTACATAAAGATTAGCACGGCGTTCTGGAGAATCCTCAGTAGAGCCATACCATCGCGCCGCAACCACTGCCATCACAATATTACACGTCGAGTCCGGTGGAAGCTGCCAATCCGCGGAATCTGCAGAGGTCGGCTCGCTGCCAAAAGGACCGGCAGATACTAAAAACAACCAGCTGTTGGTATTGTTTGGATATCCGTCTGGATTATACAATTCAGTGTCCGTGCCGAGCGGAACATCCGATGTCATTTTTTCGTATCGTTCCGCGTCTGTCAATGGCATATTGTATGCAGGATAATCTGCGTTATTTGAAGTTGTCCACACCCATTGATTGTAATGCGTTTGAAGATAGGATTTCGGGACGGTACTTCCCAACATTGTTATCCCGATATAAGATTCCGCCCAACCGTCATCACCATCTGCATCGTATTGATATGCAATATCTCTCGTAAATCCGGATTCATCAACCGAACGATCAAACCCATCGAGATTGTCATACCATGAAAATCCGCCTCCCGGTGTGTATGTATCTGTATAATTCATGTTTGCAACGGAAGCATCTGTCCATATTCCGGCGTAGAGATTATTAATCATTTCATTTGAACGATTGGTAATTGTGTAGTTTAAAACCACAAAAGCATCTGCAAAAGAAAAATTCCAGGCATACGACTCCAATCGGATATCAATACCTAATGGTGTGTGTTCGGTGATATTGTTATTATCACCCGGAGTTAAGCCATAATCTCGAAAATGAGTCAGAAAGTCCTGATGAGAAACAGCATAAGGGGAAAAATATTGCGCCATCGAATCTTGTGACGTCGATGAGATGGTCGATCGTATCTGAAGGTCTGATACAGCAAACAATTCAAATCCTTTATCGCCGGAATCAAATACACCATCCACAATGGCGGTAGATACGCGCCGTTCCTCGTTGACAACACCGCCGATCCATAGTCCTGCAAATGAAAAATGTTCTACTTGCTCCCGCTGAATTTCTGTGTGTTGTTTATATTGACAAGAGGGTAGGATTTTTCCGTTGATTTTATTCCATCCGTTTCCAAGTATCCCAAAATTTGTTACTGTCAGTCCCAATTGACCAACGGATGTATATTGATCAAAAATATCATCCGCATATTGGGCATGCAATGCCCGGGGAAGACACACGGATAGCACTAATTGAAGTATGAGAATCTGATTCTTCATTGATGAAGCAATGCAAACGATATCCCAGCAGAATTCTAATAAAATACTGGGGGACAAATTACAGCTTTGGAATACGGGAGTCAATCAATACCGACTCCAAGTTCTTATTACTTTGGGCAATGATAAACCGCATGTCTAAAGGCAGCAGATGGGGAATATTTGAACCTGTAATTCATCCGAAGGGCATTAGGTGAATAAGTAGTTTTAATCGCTATTTTTCTAGTATGCACAGCGAATTAATTATCCTTATTTTCTGTCGTGTATTTCTTCACTTATACACACAATAAATAAGGACATTCATGGGACATCTTCTCGATTCAAATCACACATTAGTTCCGCTCATCGATCGGCTGAATAAATATCCGATCGGCGTCGTGGACAGTGAAAAATTGCGTGAACTTCTTTCTCTGTTATTTTCCGAAGAAGAAGCATTCGTGGCATCAAAATTCCCCTTAACAGAAACAACATTGAAAGAACTCTCCACAGCAACAAAGATGGCGGAAGAAGACCTCTTGCCGGTGTTAGAATCCATGGCGGATAAAGGGATTATCATGGATTTACCTTATAACGGAAAAGTGTTTTATTTGCTCATGCCGGGAACTATCGGTTTTTTTGAGTTCACGTTTATGAAAAACCGCACGGATCTTCCGCTTGAAAAAGTAGCAAAACTGATGGATGAGTATTTTACCGATAGAGAAAAAGGACACGCCCAAGAATTTTTTGGTAGCAAAACACCGCTTACGCGCTCTCTCCCTTATCAAGAACATATTCCGGTAACCAGTGTCATTACAGATTATGAAAGTGCCCGAAACATTATTAAAAATGCAAAGTTTGGTGCGGTAAGTATGTGCTATTGCCGGCATCAAAAAGAGCACGCTGGCGGCACCTGTAAAAAAGGAGCTCCCGTGGAAGGAATTTGTATCTCCCTGGGGACAGGAGCAACATTTTTAGCACGCCGCGGGTTTGCCGAAGAAAAATCCAAAGATGAACTTTTGAAGATCATCGATACGGCTCATCAATTAAATCTAACTCACATCACAGACAATGTTCGCAATAAACCGACGTTTATCTGCAATTGCTGCGGGTGCTGCTGCCATATTATGGAAGGCATCCAAGCCGGGTATATCAACGGAGTGGGGAAAACCAACTATCTAGCAACGATTGATCCCGAATTGTGCGACTATTGCGGAGAATGTTTTACGGCGTGCAATCCTCATGCAATTGGTTTGGATAAATCCGGAGACTATAAAAACAGAGCCGACAGAAAGAGTAAGGTAGATACAGAAATATGCTTGGGATGCGGAGCCTGTATTTCATCCTGTAAACACGGAGCGATCTCCCTGATTCCGCGCGAAACCCCACCAAAATTAATTGAACGAAAACGCGATCTGTTTAAAACCATCCTTCGCGAAAAAGGGCGATTAAGTCCGTTTATCATCGAAGGAATTAAGAAAAAAGTTATGGGACTTTTTCTCAGGCATTAAACCTATCCCTTAGAATTTGAAAGGATTGGGCTTTTAATAAGAGTATTTATATTTAAGATATACATTGCTACACTTAAATATAAAATAAGTATGGAGTGGGTTGACTGTGTCAATCCATGTGCTGACATAGTCAGCACATGTCCGATCCAAGGCAGTCAGTCTAAACCAAATACCTAATCCGCTCTCCGTATTTCTTTATTCAGCAGTCCGATAACCCCGCAGAGTGCTGCGCCAATCCCGATCCAGAAAAAGATAATTCTCACATCGACGGAATTTGCGATAATCCCGACCAAAGCTGATGAAAGTGCTGTCATTCCCACCACAGCAATATGCACCATCGAGAACAGCCGTCCGTGCACGGCATTTGGCGTGTGGCGCTGAATGATGGCTGTCCGCGACACCGTGATCATCGGAATTCCGATAGCGTGAATCGTGATAAACACCATTACAAACGGTACCGAATCAGCCAGATAAAAGATTGAATAAGTTCCTCCGTCAAGAATCATTCCAATCAACAAAAGTAATCCGGGGTTGATTTTTCCCCTAAGACGATAGATAAAAAACGATCCTATTAGCATTCCGAACGCCAAGCAGGCTTCCACAAAAGCAAAGTCTGAAGCAGACCCGCCCAGCACTTCTTTTACCAGGATGGGCGTCCCGACGATAGCCGGCCCCATGATAAAAAGATTGTTGATTACAGTCAATCCGATGAAATAACCAATAAAAGGATGTTCCACCAAATACCGTACTCCCTCTTTCAAATCTTTTACGGAGCTATGGTCGGTCGGTCTTTGTTTTTGCTCAGGCTGCCGAACCAGTAGTAACAGAACCGTGGCTAAGACAAAGGAAAGCCCATCAAGAATAAAAAGTGCTTTCAGGGAGATAAATCCCAGCAAAATTCCGGCAAATGCGGGACCGATCAGCCAGGCGAACTGCTGAGAGGTGGCCATCACCGAATTGACACGTACTAGTGAATCGCGGTCGGTGATCGTCGGAATAAAGGCGTTCAATGCCGGCGGGAAAAGTGTGCCGAAAGCCGCCCGGATGAAAGCCAGGACTCCGATCATCAAGGTGGCTTCATGCCCAAGGTAAAGCAAGGTCGGAATAATAATGACCGTAAATGCCTGCGCCAGATTCGAAAAGATCATCAGCCCGATACGATGAAGCCGATCGGAGAGGACGCCGGCATAGAGACTAAACAGCATCGCCGGCAGATAGGTTCCCATGGCGACTAGCCCCGTCACTGCCGGAGAGCCGGTAATGTCTAGAATCAGCCAGATGAGCGCAAGGTGGTAGATGGCATCCCCGGCGGTGGAAATCATCTGCGCGGACCATAGCAACGGGATATTCTTATCTTTGACCTGAAACATGACTGGTGAAAATACACAGAATATTTTATTAGAAAAGATAGATGAGTTTTGAAGTAAATTTTATAAGATTAATTACGGAATCAAACACATTATGACCAAAACAGTTACCGGCGTCATCGATAGTTATGTCTTTAGGCGAACAGTTGACGGACTTCGTTTTTTAATGTTGAAACGTTCAAAAACAAAGATATATGAACACCTTTGGCAGGGCGTCGCCGGAAAAATTGAATCAGGAGAAACCGCTTGGCAAACCGCTGTCAGAGAATTAAAAGAAGAAACAGGACTCACGCCCAAACGGATGTTCACTGCCGATTACGTTAGCCGGTTCTACGAGGCCCACAAAGACCGAATCAACCTTGTGCCGGTTTTTGGCGTTGAAGTCGATGATGAAAAGGTTGTCCTGTCAAATGAACATAGTGAGTTTCGTTGGGTAACGATTGAGGAAGCCGAATCCTTGCTGGTCTGGAAAGGACAAAAAGAGGGTTTGGGAACTGTCAATGAAATGGTATTAAAAAACGACGACCGAATGCGGTGGTCAGAAATAAAAACGGAGGAATAAATTATGTTAGAAATCGGCACACAGGCACCGACGTTCAGTCTGCCGGATGCAAACGAAAATACAGTATCCCTTCAGGATTATAGAGGACAAAAGTTCGTTCTGTGGTTTTTTCCAAAAGCCGGCACCCCCGGATGAACATCCGAAGGAAAGGGATTCCGGGATGAATTCCAATCATTTGAAGAAAAGAATATAGCGATTATTGGGATGAGCGCCGACCTGCCAAAACATCAAAAGAAATTTGCAGAAAAACATGGGTTCACGTTTCCGCTTCTTTGTGATGAATCCAAAGAAGTACTAAAAGCCTACCACGCTTGGGGATCAAAAAAACTCTACGGACGGGAATACAAAGGTATTTATCGAATTACGTATATCATCGATGAAAACGGTGTGATTGAAAAAGCCTATCCGAAAGTGAAAACAAAAACCCACGCCACGGATATTCTCAGCGGTTTGGGTTAACTATTCTCGAAAGTCACCCTATTAACCTCCACACATATTCGACGTAAAATATTAAGTACTAATATAGAGAAGGCTTTGCAAAACCCAATACTCTAATCAAACGATCATTCCTTTTTCTGTAAACACAGACTCATTCCTGGTTTCATCCAAATATCCCATCATAACAGAATGCCCGGTAACAGTAAGGACGATATCCATGTCTTCGATTTTTGTCATGTGATTTGGTTCTTCACCAATCGCTAAAACTGCCGTGTTTTCGGGTAGAATAAAAATATGTGTAGGGTCTCCTTTTTCTATTTTCTCCCACTCCAAAATCAATTTATAATCTATTTCCGTAAACTGCGATGGTAACCCAACGGTAATATCAGGATTCACAGCGGTGAGTACGGCTCCGGTATAGAACGGTAGAACAACCTGAAACACCGCCCACGCAGTAGACGTCGGCGGCAGATCAATGTGAAACGATTTTGTTTCATTCAGCCCGGAAGATAAATAAAATCCGTTCGCATTCACCAATAAATTATAATGACTGAGTTTTATTCCGCGGTTTTTATTCCAAAAGACTATAGCTTCATCCGGTAGCAAACGGTTAATTTTGTGAATATATTCCGTTGAATACCCGCTTAAACAATCCGGATAATTTAATTCTTTGCCATCGAGAACAAACTCAGGATTAACTCCTTCGATTGCAGATGTGACCTTGCCGTCCGTAATAACCAAAGATGCTCCGACCGACCAAATCCCAAATGCCATCAACTCAGCATGGGGGAAGTCAAATCCGTGGATGAGCACCCGATGCTCATGCGTTACTCCAAGTGATTCCAGCCAGTTCGCAGTTTGATTGACCAAATTTAAGACATGTTTATTGGTCAATTCGGCATCTTTGTATGCAAAATGATCAGCGTATTTGACATTCTGCCCGGTAATCAGCCCACGCAAATTAGGATACGGAACCATATACTCAATCGGCTCAACATTCCCATAGCATTGAGCATTGTAGATTAATTTTGAAGTACTTGTGCCGGTTTTCACGGATTTGTCATTTCTGAATTATCAATTCGTAATTGGGGAGAATCGCGCCTGAAAGAACCGTAAATATTCCGGCTCATACACAAACTTCAATCCTTTGATTTCATTACGCCGCTCATAAACCGCCGCGATGGATTCAGCAACGACATCCATATGCGCCTGGGTATACACACGTCTTGGGATCGTAATTCTGACCAATTCAAGTTTCGGAAAATAATGTTCACCGGTTTCTTTATTTCGCCCGGCGGATACAACACCACGCTCCATCGTTCGGACTCCGTTTTCAATGTAAATTTCCGATGCCAGCGTTTGGGAGGGCAGCATATCCTGGGACAAATGCGGAAGGAATTTTTTTGCATCCAAAAACACACCGTGACTACCGATGGGCATAACAATTGGAATTCCATACTCGATAAGTTTATTTCCCAAGTATTGAACTTGTCCGACTCTCGATGCCATGTGGTTATCGCTGACAGATTCCTTAATCCCGATTGCTACTGCTTCCATATCGCGCCCCGACATTCCGCCGTACGTGTGGAGACCTTCATACATTACCACCATATTTTTTGCTTTCATGAAAACATCTTCATCATTCGTGGCAAGAAATCCGCCGATATTTACTAGCGCATCTTTTTTACTGCTCATCGTGGCATGATCGGTTAGCGAACAAATCTCATGAACGATTTCACGGACGGTTTTATTTCTATATTCTTCTTCACGCTGTTGTATGAAGTAAGCGTTTTCTGCCACTCTCGTCATGTCGTGTACAATCGGAATATCATACGAATCACAGAGTGCCCGCAGGTCTTTCAGGTTTTGCAAAGCGATCGGCTGACCGCCCGCCATATTCACCGATGTCGCGATGCACACATACGGAATTTTATCCGCCCCGACTTCATCAATGAGGTTTTGCATCTTGATTAAATCGACATTACCCTTAAACGGATGTTCGCTTTCTGTGTCGTGTGCTTCATCGACGATGACATCCACAAAAGTTCCGCCGGCAAGTTCCTGATGCAATCGCGTCGTCGTAAAATACATATTTCCCGGGACGAAATCTCCATCTTTGATCATAATCGTGGATAAAATATGTTCCGCGGCTCTGCCTTGGTGTGTGGGGACTAAATTCTTGTAGGTATAGTATTCCATTACCGTTTCGGCAAGATGATAAAAGTTGCGGCTACCGGCATAGGCTTCATCGCCAAGCATGAGTCCCGCCCATTGACGGTCACTCATCGCGTTCGTTCCGCTGTCGGTGAGAAGATCGATATACACGTCTTCCGATTTCAGTAAAAATGTATTATATCCCGCTTCTTTGATTGCTGTTAAGCGCTCTTCTTTGGTTGTCATTTTGATGGGCTCTACCATTTTGATTTTCCACGGTTCAGCCCAAGATCGTTTGTTTGGCATATTTTTCTCCTATTTTTAAACCACAGATTTCTCAGATTGCACAGATATATTTATTGTGATTTCAATTAAGTCTGTGATGTTTGTAATGTTTTCTACAATAATCAATAATCAATATTAAAGATTACTACTTTCGGTTCGGTCATTTCCTGTAGGGCGAATTTGATTCCCTCGCGACCAATTCCGCTGTTTTTTACACCACCAAACGGCATTTGGTCCAACCGGTAATCGGTTGAATCGTTTATAATCACACTTCCGACTTCCAACTCATCAATGGCTTTATGCGCTTGGTTTATATCCTTTGTAAAGATTGCACCGTGCAAGCCATAATTGACGCTGTTTGCGATTTCAATCGCTTCGTCAAGCGTAGTTATCTTTTTCAAAAAAACCACCGGTCCAAATATTTCTTCGTATGTCAAAATTGCATCATCAGATACATTCGTCAGCACTGTCGGTTCCATCCGTGAACCATCCCTGTTTCCGCCGCATTCCAGAGTTGCCCCTTTATCGGTGGCATCTTTCACCCATTTTTCAACCCGCTCTGCCTCATCGATGGTAATCATTGGTCCGACATCTGTGGATTCATCAAGCTGCCTTCCGACTTTGAGGGTCTTAGTTTTTTCAACGAATTTTTGGGTGAACTCCTCGTAAACATTACCTTGAATCAAAATCCGCTGTACACCGATGCAATTTTGCCCGACTGCCCAAAATGCACCGGACACACAGGATTCAACCGCCCAATCGACATCTGCATCGTCCATCACGATGACCGGCGAATTGCTGCCAAGTTCCATTCCGATTTTTTTTAGGCCGACTTTACTCATCACGTTTTCTCCGGCATCGACACCGCCGGTAAAACTCACCATTCTTACACGGGGATCAGTCACAAGAGCATCCGCGTTTTCGGAGGCATAACCCGTTACCACATTCAAAACATGTGCCGGAAGCCCAGCTTCCATAAAAGCCTCGGCAAGTTTTAGTGCCGAAAGCGGGGTTACCGTTGCCGGTTTAAGCACAACGCTGTTCCCGCCCGCAATGGCAGGACCTAATTTATGTGCCACAAGATTCAACGGGTCATTAAATGGCGTGATCGCGCCGATAATTCCGATCGGGACACGCTTGTAATAGCCGGTTTTGTTCTCTGCTCCGGCGACAGAATCAAACGGGAGTGTTTCGCCTAAAATCCGGCGTGATTCTTCTGCGGACACCATTAACGTATTCACGCATCGTGATGCTTCCCCGCGTGCTTCTTTGATGGTTTTTGAACCTTCACTCGCAATTGTACGTGCAAATTCCTCTTGACTCTTTTTGACAATCTCAGCCGTTTTATATAAAATATCCATCCGTTGGTGAACAGGCATCTTTCGCGCAATTACTGCACCTATTTCGGCGCTGTCGATTGCTTTTTTCATATCGTCCGCCGTTCCGCGCGGAACAGTATCTACGACCGTTTGGTCATAAGGGTTTTCTATGTTTATCGTTTCATTTTTGGTGATCCATTCACCGGCAAGTAACATCTTCATGATTTCTCCTTAGTTAACCACAGATTACACGGGTTTCACAGATGAAGACCCTGTAAATTATAGTTGTTATAAAACGAACCTCTCATATTCAAGAGAAGCTCTACCAAAATTGATGAGTAATCCAACCCTTAATCCTGTCACTTTAAGATAGTTTAATATTTGTGCACGTTCAATGTCTGTTATTTTTATCATCGCTTTTAATTCAATCACAACTTTATTATCAACGACCAAATCACAAACAAATGTTTTAATATTAATACCTTTGTAAATCACAGGATATTCAACTTGATTTTGATAAGAATTTTTGTTTTTCTTAATTCAACGCAAAATGCAGATTCATAAACGGATTCCAAAAAACCATTGCCGAGAATTTTGTGAACTTCCATTGCCGAACCAATGATATTATAGGTTAAATCTTTGTATTTAATTTCTTTTTTCATAATCCGTGTAATCTGTGAAATCCGTGGTTAAACGCTCTTCAACGCGTTTTCAAGGTCATCAATCAAATCTTCAACATCTTCGCACCCGACAGAGAGCCGTACCAGTCCGTTGGTAATTCCTGAATCGAGGCGTGCATCCTGACTCATTCCGGCGTGTGTCATGGAAGCAGGGTGTTGGATAAGGGTTTCATACCCACCCAGAGATACTGCCAATGTCGCAACAGTTACATTGTCCATGAGTTTTTTACCGGCACCCAATCCGCCTTTGACTTCAAAACTCATCATCGAACCGGAACCGCTCATCTGTTGTTTTGCCAAATTGTGTTGGGGGTGGGATGTTAATCCCGGGTAACGCACCCATTCAATTTTTTGATGGTTTTCCAAATATTCAGAAATTTTGACTGCATTTTGTTGTGCTTTCTCCACGCGCAATGAAATCGTACGCAATCCGCGGAGAACCAACCATGCCTGATGCGGATCCATGGTTCCGCCCATCGAAAGTAAGACCTTCTTCGTTTTTTGTAGTAAAGCACTCTCCTTAAAAACTAATATTCCTCCGACGACATCAGTATGTCCGTTGATGAACTTTGTCATGCTGTGCATCACTATATCGGCACCCAACGCCAGCGGATTTTGCAGCATCGGGCTCATGAACGTGTTATCCACAGCCAGGGGAATGTTGTGTTCATGCGCAAGGTCGGCACAGGCCTGGATATCGGTAATATTGATGGTCGGATTCGCGGGAGTTTCGATAAAGATAAGTCCAGTTTCCGGGCGTATGGCTTTGCGTATATTCTCAATATCGGTGGAGTCCACAAAATCATATTTCACACCAAAGCGGGAAAATTCGTTTTCAACTACGCCGCGTGTCGGACCGTACATCGCATCCGTGCCGATAATTTGTTTTCCCGAGCCGAGCAACGCCATAAATAACGTGGAACTTGCCGCCATCCCGGAGGCGGTTGCTAACGCGCCAATTCCGCCTTCCAATGATGCGACTGCATTCTGAAGAGCGTCGGTAGTCGGATTTCCGATTCGTGTGTAGATGTAGCCGTCTTCCTTGCCGGAAAACCGTGCATCGCCCTGATCCGCAGATTCAAACGCAAATGTGGATGTTTGATAAATGGGTGGGGACACACTGCCGAAGGGGTCTTTTACATGCCCGGCGTGTGTTACTTTTGTGTCACGTTTTTTGTTTTTTAAACTCATAATATCCTCTCTTATTTAGCCACAGATAACGCTCTTTCAGTAAAAAATCCGTGTTATCCGCGTTCTATTGCGAGTAAATCAGTAAGTATCGAAAATCCTGTTTCAATTTTTCCGGCACCTGCTCCGACAATCGTGACGTCTCCCATTAAATCTGTGGTAAAGGTGAGAGCGTTAGTTGCACCCATAATTCCCGCCAGCGGGTGGCTCATCGGGACCATTTCCGGTCTTACAGAGGCAACGACTTTCCCGTCAATAATCTCTGTTGAACCGAGTAATTTCCACCGTGCATTTTGAGATTTTGCTTTCTCAATATCTTCTGATGTAATTTTTGTAATTCCTTCACACGATACATCGTTAATTCCAAAACTTTCACCCATAACAACATTGGTCAAAATCGCAACTTTTGCACGTGCATCATAGCCTTCCACGTCGCCGGTTGGGTCAGCTTCGGCGTACCCGAGTTCCTGGGCTTTTGCGAGTGCATCATCGTAACTCATCCCGTTTTCCATTTCTGAAAGAATATAGTTCGTTGTTCCGTTCAAAATCCCTTTTACAGACGTGATGGTGTTTCCGGCTAATGAACCTTCTGCCAAATTCAAAATGGGCGTTCCGCTTGCAACCGTCCCTTCAATTTTGAACTCAACATTGTTATTCTGCGCCAGTTTCAGCATCTCCTGATACGCTAATGCCGCAGGACCTTTATTACTGGTAACAATATGCTTCCCGGATTCAAACGCAGCCTTACAATGCGAAATTGCCGGCTCTCCGGTTTGCAGATCGGTAAAAGCCAATTCACAAATTACATCCGCATTGGATTCATTAATGGTTCGTAGTGCATCCCACCCGGTTTCTAAAATATCAGCATTGCATTTGCAGTCGTATTCATCAAGTGAACGACCTGAAGCGGCAAAATTTAATAATTTTTCAACATTTAATCCGTCGCGGCAATAAACCGATCCTTTCATTACATCGGAAACGGCTACAATCTTCCAGTCGTAGTTGTACTTTTTATTCAGTTCGTCTTTTTTGTCGCGCAAGATTTCACATAAACCCTGACCAACAGTTCCAAATCCTATGAGTGCTATTTTTTGCATTTTTTTCTCCTACTTAACTGTTGACAGAGCTTTTTCAAGATCCGCGATGATGTCATCCGCGTGCTCGATCCCGACAGCGATACGGACTGCATTGGGTTTTATGGATGCCAATTTTCGTCCTTCTTCCCCTTGCTGTTGATGGGTCGAAATTGCGTTCAGGGTTGCAACCGTCTTTACCCGACCTAAATCCGTGGCACGCCAAATCATATCCAAATTGTCATAAAACCGACGGGTATTAGCTGTATCACCGTCATTCTTTTCATTAATCTCTGCCAGCAGCATATAACCGAACATATTCTCCGTGCCGTCCACCAGTTTCATGTATTTTTTCGCCAGATTATATGCTTCATAATTTTCGAGTCCCGGATAATAAACACGACCCACTTTTGGATGAGAAGCCAGATATTCAGACACTTTTATTGCGGTGTTGCTCATTTGGGCAATTCGCATTCTGAGTGACCGCATATCGTTCAGTGTCATTATTGCTGCCATCGGATGCAAAGCCGGTCCGTTATCCCGATAAGGCCAGAGTTTTGCCCAAATCGCAAAATTTGCTTTCATTTCATCCGTTCCGATTTTACTCACTATGTTTTTTCTGGCGGTTAATAATCCAACGATGGAAGTCCCGCTTGCCGAGAGAACTTTCGATGCCGACTGCACCACGATATCCGCCCCAAATTCGAGTGGACGCGTCAGCGCAGGAGATGCACAGGTGGAATCCACGATTAACGGAATAGTATGCGCATGGGCTATTTCTGCAACTTTTTCAATATCGAATAATGCCACGGATGGGTTCGACGGAAATTCTCCATACACAAATCGAGTGCCTTCATCAATTTTAGATTCCCATTCGTTTAAGTCCAGAGGATTGGTCACCCACCGGACTTCAATCCCCTGTTCTTTTCTTCGGCGAATCCAAAATTGCTGAAATGAACCACCGTATACTTTTGCGGATGCCACAAAATTAGGTGGGGGCAGCGAATCATCCTTGACTAAAAACGGGTCTGTTGCTGTGCGAATTGCACTCATTCCGCTGGAAGTCGCCACACAAGACGCTTCCACTCCGGATTGATAGGCTTCTAACAAGGCGGTGGTTTCTTCAAGGAAAAACGTGGATGGGTTGGCGATACGTGAATAACACCAGGTCGGCATTTGATAGGCTAAGGCAGCTTCCATTTCTCCGCTGTCGTGATAGGCTTGTGCCGGACTCATATATACGGGTTCCATGATCGAACCGTTATTAGAGTTGAGAGCTTCCGTCAAATCATAAAGACCGTGGGTGGCTATCGTATCGAACTTCCACTGTTTTGTTCTATCAATTCGCCGCTGGCGTTCAGCGGTCATTTGCTTCCCTTTTTCTATCCAATAATTTGCATTTTTAACTTTGTTCATCTTGCTTCATCTCCATTTGTTACGGAAATTTTTGTTTCTTGCTTGAGCGTGGATAGCACCACTAGCGTTTTTAAATGTTGCACATCTTCCAGCGCTGTAAGTTTATGAATAATAAAATCCTCATATTTCGGTATGTCCTTTGTCGCCACTTTGAGTAAAAAGTCAGCTTCTCCGGTAATGTGATGACATTCCATGACTTCTTCCAATTTTATGATGGAGCTTGTAAAGCGCTGGACAGGATCTTTTCCGTGGCGCTTAAGTGTTACTTCCACATACGTAAAGCAGGTTACACCCACTTTATGAGGGTCTACCAGCGCAACATATTGTCTGATAAATCCTCGTTTCTCCAACTTTTTTACTCGCTCCAGTGTCGGAGAAGCAGAGATGTTTATTTGCTTGGCAAGTTCAGAGTTTGTTATCTTTCCGTTTTGCTGAAGGATTTCAAGAATTTTTTTATCTGTTTTATCTAGGTTGGTCATTTTGTTCTGTCTTCTTACTATTTTACAGGAGAATATACTGTGTTATGTCAATATAGCGGTATAATAATCTGTAATGACCAAATATTTTGATTTAACTACTTATTAAAGAAATCTGTTAAATTATCACCCAATAAAAAGACACAAAACAGGCAAATCACAATCAAAACTAATTACATAAAATTGTTCCTTTTATGCGTAGTGCATCTTCTGATTCTGTCCTGTGCTGCAATTCAGTCACCGCCCGGCGGACCGGAAGATACGACTCCTCCGTATCTTGTAACTGTCTCTCCTGCAAACGAAACGATTGAATTTTCCGGGGGAGAGATTCTTCTTCAGTTCTCTGAATACATGGATGAAAACAGTCTTAAGAAAAGCCTACGAGTTTTCCCGATTCTCAGACAGCCGCTTGATGTTAAATTCCGCGGGGAAGATATTCTCTTGCGATTGCCAAACACGCTTTCTCCAAATCAAACCTACGTCATTACGGTAAGTCGGGATTTAAAAGATGAACACGGCGTCCCGCTTGCAGAGCCAATTCATCTTGCCTACAGCACCGGAACCCAAATTGACCACGGGCAAATCTCCGGTGTGGTTTCAGGCAGCGAAAACGCCTCTGTCCATTTGTGGAAACACTCAGCAAATACTCAACCGGATTCTTTGTATTTTACCGAACCGGATTATATCACCAACGTCACGGATGCAGGCACATACCTATTTCAATACCTCTCTCCGGGGTCATATCACATACTCGCGATTGGCAATGAAGGGGCAGGAAGAGCGCTGGATCCGACACGAATGCGTTACGGTATGTTTTGGGAAAAGTCTGTTATTGTCTCCGAAAAAGATTCTGTGTCGCATGTAAATATGCTTCTTCATAAAGACGTATCCAAGCAACGCTTATTGCGAGGAGAATGGCTGGAAAGTAATTGGGGCAAGCTGATATTTAGTAATGCTGTCACCGAAACAAACCTAAAGCCCGGCGGGGTTATCGAAAGGGAATCCGGTGAAAACCTTGATTTTTCATGGTTTGTAAATTCATTGGATTCCACGCAAGTAATATTAATTTCCGATTCTTTGTTAACGCCCGGGGAAAAATTACGGATCCTCATCAACATAACTGACGAAAACCAAACAAAGGCGGCAGACACATCCGCTGTAACAGTTATCGTCCCCGAAAAACCGGATACAACCTGGCTGGATTTACTTTCACCGAAGCAAACATTGAAACTATCCCCGGATAAAACAGAGACACCGAGTGTGTCGTTGGTCTTCTCCAAACCAGTGGAGAAATCACGTTCTCCATTTGGGTTGGCGCTCACCAAAGAGGATAGTGTAGCTATTGCCGTTATTGAAGAATGGGTGAATTCGATGTGTCTTAACATATATCCCGTTGACGGCTGGGAACCGAATTCCACTTATCAGGTGACGCTAACACAAGACAGCACGGCGATGGCTACGCGAGCAACCTTCAAGGATTCATTGACAACCATCGTGATTAAAACGACCGAGCCTATTGGCTATGGAGTTCTGCGGGGACAAACAGATATCCCATGGTGTAAAAATTGCCGGGTAAACCTTACATCAGCGGATAATTCAACTTTTACATTGTCAGAATGTGTAAATTCAGCGACGGTTTTTGAATTTAATCATGTACCTGAAGGAACATATTTCCTAATGATCTACAACGATCAAGATCAAAATAATTCCTATACGTTTGGGGATGCAATCCAAAACGTGGTGTCAGAACAATTCTGGCAAATTCCGGACACGGTTGATATCCGTGCAAACTGGGATCTGGAACTTGATCTGAGACCCAAGTAGGAGGCATATCAAAATGATAGCTGTTATAATGGCAGGAGGAAGCGGACCCCGGTTCTGGCCGTACAGCCGCCATACCCGCCCAAAGCAAATGTTGAACATTGTCGGGGAGCAAACCATGCTCCAAATGACCGTTGAGCGGTTGAAAAAAATCAAACTGGTCAAAGATATTTATATTGTCACCCGCGAAGACCTTGCTAAGTCCGTTCAGAAAGAAACTCGCAATATCAGCAAGGAGAATATCATTGTAGAGCCCAGCGGGAAAAACACCGCTCCCTGCATTGGTTTAGCGGCGTTACATATTGCAAAAAAACACCCGAATGAAGTGATGGGGATTTTCCCCGCTGACCATTTGATTGTCGGGCATAAAGAATTTGCAAAAGCCATCGGCACTGCCAATCACCTCGCCCGGAAAAACGAATCTATCGTTACCTTAGGAATTCCGCCGGTATTCCCATCCACCGCCTACGGTTACATTCAATATGACCAAAAAAGCGATGAAGATCATTTGGATGCGTATCGGTTAAAAGTATTTGCGGAAAAACCACATCTCAAATTGGCGAAAAAGTTTCTTAAAAGCGGGGATTTCCTCTGGAATGCAGGAATCTTTATTTGGAAAACCAATACGTTAATGTCCAAACTAAAAACGTATATCCCGGATCTTTATGAGCACCTTGAACGCATCCGGCTCCGGATAGGCAACTCTCAATCCTTTGAGGATATCTGGGAGGATGTTCATCCAATCTCTATCGACTATGGTCTGATGGAAAAAGTCGTCGATGACACCTATGTTGTTCGTGCCGGCTTTAGTTGGAATGACCTCGGCTCATGGGACTCCGTTTACAACGTATCGCCCAAAACAAATACTAATAATGTGATAAAAGGCGACGGCGTTATTTTGAAAGGATCAAATAACTATATCCAGTCTAACGGGCATTTCACCGCCGTTCTCGGGCTGGATAATATTGTGGTCATTAATACGGACGATGCGACGCTTGTCGTCCAAAAAGATAAAGTAGAAGACGTAAAAGAACTGGTGGACTGGCTGAAACATAATGAAAGGTCAGAACTACTTTAGTGAAAAGT
>JACKQG010000983.1_pt1 | contig 40141 bp, 41 predicted proteins | sample 8237621 | NCBI WGS metagenome assembly JACKQG01 (sample SAMN15677084, study PRJNA649215) | marine metagenome | biome: marine; feature: Black Sea; material: saline water; isolation source: suspended particulate matter (SPM) from the Black Sea western gyre | collected 2013-06-09/2013-06-10 | depth... | reverse complement strand
GGAGCGGGATCCGGGGGGTCAAGAGGCAGTCGCGGCACGGCGGTCGCGCGGCGGCGAGATTGATCACACAGTGGTTGTCGTAAGGAGAGGTGAGAGGGGAGACCGAGCGTCGGGGGAGAAGGGGGGGGGGCGGGGCGCACCGTTAGTGCTCGAGGACTGACCCGCCGACACCCGGTGTCACAGGTGGGGGAGACTCGGGAGGTATGAGAGAAGCGTCGCGCTGATGGGCACCCGGCTCGAGAAGGTGGTCGTCTCCGGCCCCAATAAGAAGGGTGAGTGGTTCTGGCGGCCCGCCGACGGGGGCGAGACGCTGCCGGTTCCCGAACACCTCGTCAATCTGGGCTGGGTGAACGCACAGACCGTCGAGATGCAGGTCCGTCGAAAGGGCTCCACGATCGAACTGCTCGGACCACCCGAGCCGGAGCCCGAGGCGCTGCTCTACATCGACGGCGAGCCCTACATCCCGCCCGAAACGCTCGACCTCGAACCCGGCGTGGTCGTCGTCGCCACCATCCCCTTTGACGGGATCGAAGACCGGACCAATCCGGACGTCGATTCCAAGAACCGGCCGGCGGTCGTCGTCCGGGTCGAGCGGGACTTCGTCGCCGTACGCGCCTTGTTCAGTCGCAACGCCGAGGGCAAGGGCCAACGCCTCAAGGACTCGAAGTCCATCGGCCTCGACCACAAGTCGATCCTCGAACACGCAGAGACCGTGATCCCGCGTAGCGACATCCACGAACTCGTCGGCACCCTCTCCGAGGTCGACAGGAAGTGGGTCCTCCGATGAGCACCTTCCGTTCCCTCGGCCTGGCCCTCGCCCTTCTGGCCGGCACCGCCGCCTGCGGCTCCAGCACCGAGGACCGAGCCGTCGAAACCACCACTTCCACGACCACGACCGCGACCACTTCCACGACCTCCACTTCGACCACCACTTCGACCTCCACTTCGACCACCACCTCGACCACCACCACGCTCGACGTGGCCGCTGCGATCGAGGACGAACTCGTCAACCTCTACGAGACCCGGGGGCTCGAGCCGGACGAGGCCGAAGCGGCTGCCGCCGAGGCACTCGGCAATGAGTTGAGCGCAGAAACCGTCGATGCACTGAAGGAGTTCGCCGACCGCTTCGTCGAGAACCGCCAGGAAATCCCCGTCTACGGCCCCTACCTGAGCGAAGACGAGGCACTCTGCATCGTCACCGAGATGATGGTCGCGATGGGATTCGGTGGGACGATCGACTTCATCGGCGACATCTGGCTGCCGATGAGCGTCGAGGACGCACACGCCGTCGTCGATCCGGTCGCCACCTGCGCCGACCTCGTCGAAAAGGTCTGGATGCAGGGCAACGCATACGGGATCGGGAACGTCGACTGCTTCACCGATGGCCTCACCGAAGCAGACGTCGTCCGCTTCGAGGTCTTGAGGCTGACCGGCCCCCGAGAGAACTACTTCGACGTCGACATCATGGAGCGCTGCATCCCCGGATACGACGACTGAACCAGCCCCCGCCTGCTCCTACTACTGCTGCTGTTGCTGCTGCTGGGATTGGATCGGAAGGTGGTCGAACTGGGACATCGTGACCGGCGGCTGCACCACCGCCGCCTGCTGGGTCGGGTCCATGCGGCGGATCTCGACATTCGTGCCCGCCTCCGCCTCGGCGCCGCCCGAAATCGACCCCCGCAGCGGCGGCACGTCGTCGTAGTCGCGGCCGTGGCCGATCTTGACGTGGCGCACCCCGACCTCGTGGCCGTTGGTCGGGTCGAGCGCCAGCCAACCCCACCCCGGCACCGCCGCCTCGAACCAGGCGTGCGTCTGCACATGCACGATGTCGCCCACCACGTCCTCGCCGGTGCGGTCCGACGACGTGAACAGGTAGCCCGACACATACCGGGCCGGCACCCCGACCGACCGGCACAAAGCCACCGCCAGATGGGCGAAGTCCTGACACACCCCCGTGCCCTCCGACAACACATCCTCGACGGCGATACCGATATGGGTCGACCCCGCCTCGTATTCGAGCCGCTCCCGCACCAGGTCGTGCACCCCGACGATCGTGGCCACCACGTCGTCGCCCACCACGGCATCACGGCCCGCAGCGTCCACGCCGTCGCCCCACCCGACATGCGGCGTGGGCTCCAGGTACTCGTGGTGCCGGTCACGGAACCACGGCTCCTCCAACACCTCCCACGCACACGGAATCGGCATGGGCGGCGCCTCGAACGTGTCGACCGCCGCCTCCGCCACGATCTCGAGCGACAGGTGCGGCTCACGCACCCCGAACGCATCGACCCGGGTGCCCCAGTAGTCGTTGTACGCCATCGTCCGTGCCGTCGGCGACACGCTCAGGCGGTAGGCCACCAGATTCTGACGGTGGTCCGATACCGGACACGCCCGCACCTCGTTGTGCGACTCCGCCACCGGAGCGTCGTACCGGAACAGGGTCCGGTTGCTGATGTCGAGCCTCACGCCGCCTACCTCCTGCCGACGATCGGCACGGTCGACGCCTGCGGATGCGTTTCGAACGGCATCCCGCTGCGGAAGTACTGCTCGCCCATCGCCCCGGCCACCTCACGGATGCCGTCGTCCAACTCGGCACAGAACGCCGGCACGTCGACCAGACCCGCATCGAGGTCGGCGAACTCGAGCGTCGACCGCACCCGACCCAGCACCGTCTCGGTGCGGCCCCGCCCCGGCTCCCGGTCGACCAGGTTCCCCAACAGCTTCTCGGCCCGGGTCAGGCAGTAGAGCACCGACCGGGGAAACAGCGCATCCCGCAACAGGAACGACGAGATCCGCGCCGGATCCGTCGTCGGCGTGTGGGCCCGCCGGAACGCCTCCACCGCCGACACCGACGACAGGGTCAGCAGCGCATCTTCCCAACTCCGCGACGCGAGGTGCCCCCACCGGATGCTCAACAACCGAGACGTCATCAACGCACGCTCGAGCTGGACACCCACGTTGAGGAACCGGTAGCCGTCGCCCCTGGGCATGTTCTGCTCGATCGTGCCCGCCACCGCCTGGCAACGGTTCTTCACGAACTGGAACAACGTGTACGGCTCGCCCGCCAGCTCGGCGGCGAGGTCGTGCTCGCCCAACTCGAGGTGGAACCGGTTGGTGGTCTCCCACAACTCCGACGGGATCTGCTCGCGCACGCTGCGCAGGTTCTCGCGGGCCGTCTCCACCGCCGACACGATCGACCCCGGGTTCTCCGGATCGGCGACCAGGAACCCGCTCACCTCCCGCCAACCCACCGACCGGTCCGCCTCGGCGAACTCCTCCGCCACCCGCAGGACCGTCAACAGGTCGCCCCACTGTGCGGCGGCGTCCGGACGGATGATCGTGGCGTGCTGCGTGGCGTCGAGGATGCGCGCCGTGTCCTCGGCACGCTCGAGGTAGCGGCCGGCCCAGAACAGGTTCTCGGCGTGACGGGCCAGCATCAGAAACCGCCTGCTCCCGGATCGTGCGAGCCCGGCTGGTCCTCGAGCACCCACGTGTCCTTCGACCCGCCGCCCTGCGACGAGTTCACGATCAGCGACCCCTTGCGCATCGCCACCCGGGTCAGCCCGCCCGGCAGCACCTCGATCGTCGCACCCGTCAGCACGAACGGGCGCAGGTCGACGTGGCGGCCCTCGAGCCCACCCTCGACACACGACGGCACCCGGCTGAGCTGCACCACCTCCTGGGCGATCCAGCCCCGCGGGTCGGCCTCGACCTTCGCCAGCACATCGGTCAACTCCTCGTCCGAAGCCGACGGGCCGATCACGATCCCGTAGCCGCCAGACTCCGCCACCGGCTTCCACACCAACTCGTCGGCACGGGCCACCGACTCGGCCCGCTGGTCGGCGTCCCACAACACATAGGTGGGGGCGTTGTCGATCAGCGGCTCCTCGCCCAGGTAGTAGCGGATCATCTCGGGCACATACGGATACACGGCCTTGTCGTCGGCCGCCCCGTTGCCCACGGCGTTGGCGAGCGTCACCGTGCCGGCCCGAACCGCCGCCATCAGCCCGGGCACACCCAGCGTCGACGAGGTCTCGAACACCACCGGGTCCAGGAAGTGGTCGTCGATGCGCCGGTAGATCACATCGACCCGGCGCAGCCCGCCGGTGGTGCGCATCGCCACCACGTTGTCGTCGACCACCAGGTCGCGGCCCTCGACCAGCTCGACACCCATCTGCCGTGCCAGGAACGCATGCTCGAAGTACGCCGAGTTGAAAACGCCCGGCGTCAGCACCACAACCACCGGGTCGTCGCCAGAGGAAGAAGGGGCGGCGTTGCGCAGCGCCGACAACAGCGACCGCCCGTAGTCGTCGACCGACCGGATCCCCATCTCGGCGAACGCCCCGGTCAGCACCCGGGCCATCGTCGCCCGGTTCTCCAACACATAGGACACGCCCGACGGGTTCCGCAGGTTGTCCTCGAGCACCAGGAACCGCCCGTCGGCGCCCCGCACGATGTCGATCCCCGACACCAGGCAACGGGCCCCGTTCGGCACGGCGATGTTGAACGCCTCCCGTTCGAACCCGTCCGACGACATCACCAGCCAACGCGGCACCACCCCGTCCTCGAGGATCGCCTGTTCGCCGACGTAGAGATCCTCGAGGAACCGGTTCACGGCGTTGACCCGCTGCGCCAGGCCCCGCTCGAGCAGCGCCCACTCGTCGGCCGGGATGATCCGCGGGAACAGGTCCATAGGCCACGTGCGCTCGATGCCAGACGTCTCGCCGTAGACCGTGAACGTGATGCCACGGGTGCGCAGCAGGTCGTCGCGCAGCGAGGCGTGGTAGTCGAGGTTCTCGGGGGTCAGGGCGTCGAACCAGTCGACGACCGGCCCGTATCCGTGGCGCGCTCCACCGTCGTCGTCGATGGCCTCGTCGAAGAACCCGCCCCGGTCGTAGTCGGAGAAGAGCCCGCCGGTCATCCGCCGACCGTACCGCGCCCGAGCCGGGCGTGCCCCGGAGCCCGCCGATCAGAGCGATCGCAGCCGCTCGACCCGCTCGTCGTCCTCTCCGAGGTGGCGGGCGACCTCGCCGACCACCGCTGCGGTGTCGAGGTTGCCGGCGGCGGCCATTTCCTCGAGGTCGGCCCAGTCGCGGGTCCGGTTGAAGAACGTCTTGAAGACGGCCAGGTCCCGGCAGGAGAGGAACGGCACCCTGGTGCCCTCGAACCATCGATGGTCGGCTCGGCCGGCTGCCTCGGCGTGGAAGCCGCTGGTGTTGAAGAATACGTCGATCGGCGTGGCGTCCCACCAGAGCCTCGCCTGGCCGCCGTCGGCGATCGCCGCCCGGTTGGCGTCCGAGACGGTCACTTCAGCCGGCAGGGCGGCGAGCGCAGCATCGGCTTCCTCGACGCCGACGAACAGGTTGACGTCGATGTCGATGGTGCCCCGCGCCTGCTCGGTGCACCAGGCCAGCGCCAGCGCTCCGCCGAAGGCGTGCGGGATCCCGGCGGCCTCGAGCGACCCGTGGATGGCGACCACCTGTTCGGCCAGCGAGGTCACGATGCATCCTTCCGGCGGGGCGGGAACGGCGGGTACTCCAGCGTGGGCGAGTGCCGGGCGGGGAACTTCGCAGCCAATTCGAGCACGGCGGCAAGCTCCTCGCCGCGGGGGAGCCGCGAGCCTGCGTCGACCCTGGGGCGGAGTTCGGTCTGGATGGTGAAACCGGCGGCGCCGACGATCCGCTCGAGCGTGGCGACCGACGGCGTCACCGAACCCGACTCGTAGGCCGAGAGCGTGGCGTGCGAGGTGCCGGCCGCCCGGGCGAGTGCCCGGAGTCCGAGCCCTGACCGCCTCCTGGCCCTGCGGATGAGTGCGCCGGCGTCCATGGCAAGATGGTATCAGATCAGATACCACTTGAACACCTGGGTACTCGGGCTCAGGCCAGGGGGCCGATGGCCTCCTCGACGGCATCGAGCACGGCGCCTGAGCGCAGCAGTTCCTCGGCGGCTGCCAGTTCGGGCGACAGGAAGCGGTCGGGGCCAGGGCCCGGGACCTCGCCGCGCAGCGCCGCCAGCGCCGCCCCCGTGCCGGCCGCCGGCACCAGCGGCGCCCGCAGGTCGACCGCCCGTGCCGACACCGCCATCTCGACCGCCAGGATCCGTCGCACGTTGTCGACCAGCCGACGCAGTTTGCGGACCGCACCCCACGCCATCGACACGTGGTCCTCCTGCATGCCCGACGTCGGCAACGAGTCGACGCTGGCCGGCGCCGCCAGACGGCGGTTCTCGGCACACAACCCGGCCGCCGTGTACTGCCCGATCATCATCCCCGAGTCGACCCCCGGGTCGTCGGCCAGGAACGGCGGCAGGCCATGGGAGCGGTGGTGGTCGAGCACCCGGTCGATGCGCCGCTCGGCGATCGCCCCCACCTCGGCCAGGGCGATGGCGAGGAAGTCGGCGGCGAACCCCAGCGGCGCCCCGTGGAAGTTTCCACCTGACTCGACCCGCCCGTCTGGCATCACCATCGGGTTGTCGATCGCCGACGCCAACTCGGCCTCGGCCACCATGACGGCATGCGCCAGCGTGTCGCGGGCGGCACCGTGCACCTGGGGCGTGCACCGGATCGAATAGGCGTCCTGCACCCGCACGTCGTCGGAGCGGTGGCTGGCCACGATCGGCGAATCAGCCAGCAGCGCCCGCAGGTTGGCGGCGCTCACGGCCTGGCCGGGCTGCGGTCGCAGGGCCAGCAGGTCGGCGGCGAACGCCCGGTCGGTGGCCAGCAGCCCTTCGACCGTCAGCGCAGCGGACACATCGGCGGCCGACAACAGGGCAGATGCGTCGTGGCAGGCCAGGCAGAGCTGCCCGAGGATCCCGTCGGTGCCGTTCGTGAGCGCCAGGCCCTCCTTGTCGGCCAGCACCAGCGGCTCGAGTCCGGCAGCGGCCAACGCCTCGGCGGCCGGCACCACTCGGCCGTCCACCTCCACATCGCCCTCGCCCAGCATCGCCAACGCCGCATGCGCCAGGGGAGCGAGGTCGCCGCTCGCACCCAACGACCCGTACTCGGGCACCAGCGGGGCGATGCCCGCATTGACCATCGCCAGCAGGCTCTCGGCCACCAGCGGCCGGGCCCCGCTGAACCCCAACGCCAGCGTGCGCGCCCGCAGGAACACCATCGCCCGCACCACCTCGGCCTCGACCGGCGGCCCCATCCCCGCCGCATGCGAGCGCACCAGCGCCGCCTGCAGGTCGGCCCGCCGCCCGGGCGGGATCGTCACCGTGGCGAGCGCACCGAACCCGGTCGACACCCCGTAGGCGGGATCGCCCCCGGCCAGCGTCTCGACGATCGAACGGGCGGCGGCCATGCGCTCGACAGCGGCATCGGTCAACTCGACCACAGCGGCGCCACGCGCCACCGCCACCACGTCGGCGATCGTGACGCCCGGGCCGTCGAGCCGAACGGCGCTCATGCCCGACCCCGCAGGTCACGTCCCAGGGCATCGGCAGCTTCGAGCACCGCAGCGGCCGTGGCATCGAGCACCTTCCCCCTGAGGCGCTGCGCCGGGCCGAGCACCGAGATGGCGGCCACGACATCGCCGTCCGGGCCGACCACCGGCGCCACGGCGGCCGACACGTCGGGCTCGACGGCGCCGACGTTGCGGTGGGCGACCGCCGACCCGTCGCCGGTCAGCGCGGCGCCGACGGCGGTGATGTCGAGCGGCACGGTGCGGCCGACCCAGCCGGTGTGGCGGATCGCCCGGGAACTCTCGGCGGCGGCCAGGTAGACGGCGCTGGTGCGCTCGCGCACCGCCAGGTAGGCGGACTCGCCGGTGTCGGCCGCCAGACGGTCGAGGTGTGCCTGGGCGACGGCGGTCAGGTGGGCGGCCGGCCCCTCGCGCAGCGACGTGAGCGCCAGGCGCAGGAAGGCGGGTCCTGCGGAAAAGCGCCCGGCGTCGTCGCGGTCTAGCCAGCCGTGCTGCTCGAGCGCCCTGAGGTGCCGCAGCGCGGTCGAAGTGGGCAGGTCGACCGCCTTCGCCGCCTCGCCCAGCGGCAGGCGTCCGGCCGTCACGACGGCGTCGACGAGTTGCAGCGCCCGCTCGGCGGACCGGGCCACATGAAGTGTGGATGGAGCGGTTGCGGTCATGAGTGTGTCACCAGATGAAAGTAGTTGCCAACACACGGCAACCTACGGCAGACTGTGGCCGACCGCAACCATCCGCCCGCCCCGAAACTGGAGCCACACATGTCCACCCCCGTCCACGCACCCCGGGGCACAGACCTGACGTGTCGCAGCTGGCCCCAGGAAGCCGCCTTCCGGATGCTCCAGAACAACCTCGACCCCGAGGTCGCCGAGCGCCCCGACGACCTCGTCGTCTACGGCGGCACCGGCAGGGCCGCCCGCTCATGGCCCGCCTACCACGCCATCCTCCGCACCCTCACCACCCTCGCCGACGACGAGACCCTGCTAGTCCAGTCCGGCAGGCCCGTCGGCGTGTTCCGCACCCACGAATGGTCCCCCCGGGTGCTCATCGCCAACTCCAACCTCGTCCCCGACTGGGCCAACTGGTCCGAGTTCCGCCGCCTCGAAGCCGAAGGCCTCATGATGTACGGCCAGATGACCGCCGGGTCCTGGATCTACATCGGCACCCAGGGCATCCTCCAGGGCACCTACGAATGCTTCGCCGAGATCGCCCGTAGGAAGTTCGACGGCACCCTCGCCGGCACGCTCACGATCACGGCCGGCGCCGGCGGCATGGGCGGCGCACAACCCCTCGCCGTCACCATGAACGACGGCGTCGTGCTCGTAATCGACGTCGACCCGCACATGCTCGAACGCCGCGTCGACCACCGCTACCTCGACGAGATCGCCGACGACTACAACGACGCCCTCCGACGCGTCACCGCCGCCAAGGCCGAACGCCGGGCGCTTTCCGTCGGCCTCGTCGGCAACGCAGCCGACGTGCTGCCCCGCCTCCTCGCCGACGGCGTCGACGCCGACATCGTCACCGACCAGACCTCGGCCCACGACCCGCTCGACTACCGGCCCACCGACCTCACCGACGGCGCCGCCGCCGAACTGCGCCGCACCGACCCCGACGAGTACACCCGCCGGTCCCGCCACTCGATGGCCCGCCACGTCGAGGCCATGGTCGGCTTCATGGACGCCGGTGCCGAGGTGTTCGACTACGGGAACAGCCTGCGTGCCGAAGCCGAGCTGGGTGGATACGACCGGGCCTTCGCCTACCCCGGATTCCTCCCCGCCTACGTCCGGCCCCTGTTCTGCGAGGGCAAGGGACCCTTCCGCTGGGTGGCGCTGTCCGGCGACCCCGCAGACATCGCCGCCACCGACCGGGCCGTCCTCGAAGAGTTCCCCGACGACGAGGGCCTCGCCCGCTGGATCCGCCTCGCCGGCGAACGGGTCGCCTTCCAGGGCCTGCCAGCCCGCATCTGCTGGCTGGGCTACGGCGAACGCCACCGCCTCGGCCTGCGCTTCAACGAAATGGTCCGCAGCGGCGAACTCAGGGCCCCCCTCGTCATCGGCCGCGACCACCTCGACTCCGGCTCCGTCGCCTCCCCCTACCGCGAGACCGAGGACATGCTCGACGGCTCCGACGCCGTCGCCGACTGGCCGCTGCTCAACGCCATGCTCAACACCTCGTCCGGCGCCACCTGGGTCAGCATCCACCACGGCGGCGGGGTCGGCATCGGCCGGTCCATCCACGCCGGACAGGTCAGCGTCGCCGATGGCACCGACCTGGCCGCCGCCAAGCTCGAACGGGTCCTCACCAACGACCCCGGCACCGGCGTCATCCGCCACGCCGACGCCGGCTACGAGAGGGCAGTCACCGTCGCCGACGAACGGGGCGTGCGGATCCCGATGCGCGAGTCAGACTGACCCATGGCCGTGCGCGAGATCCTCCAGATCGGACACCCGATCCTGCGCCGGGTCGCCCGTGAGGTCGCCGCCGACGAACTCGCCACGACCGAGGTCCAGCACCTCATCGACGACCTCGTCGACACCATGCACGACGCCGACGGCGGCGGGATCGCCGCCAACCAGGTCGGCGAAACCCTGCGCATCTGCATCCTCGAGGTCGACGACAACCCCCGCTACCCGTACAAGCCGTCCATCCCGCTGACCATCGCCGTCAACCCGGTCGTCGAAACCGTCGGCGACGCCACGTTCACCAACAACGAGGGCTGCCTGTCCGTGCCGCTGCGGGGCGAGGTCGAACGCCACGTCGACGTGCGGGTCCGCTACCTCGACCGCTACGGCGGTGAACACGACGTCGTCGCCAGCGGGCTCGAGGCCGGCACCTGGCAGCACGAGGTCGACCACCTCGACGGCGTGCTGTTCGTAGACCGGGTCACCGACCCATCCACGCTCGCCACCTGGGACGAGTTCACCACCCACCACCGAGAAGCGTTCGTAGAGCGCATCACCGCCTTCGTCGCCGAGGTCGCCGCCCGATGAGCTGGTGGTGCGAGCTGGCCTGGCTGGGCGGCGGCGCTGAGCAGGCGACCGCCGGCGTCGTGATCGAAGCCTCCGACGGCCGCATCACCTCGGTGCACGCAGGCGTCGCCGCCCCGCCCGCAGGCGCCACCCGCCTCGACGGCCTCACCATTCCGGGCCTCGCCAACGCCCACAGCCACGCCTTCCACCGGGCCCTGCGCGGCCGCACCCGGGCCGGCACCGGCTCGTTCTGGACATGGCGCGACCAGATGTACGGCATCGCCCAGCGCCTCGACCCCGACGCCTACTTCCGCCTCGCCCGGGCCACCTACGCCGAGATGGCCCTCGCCGGCATCACCGTCGTCGGCGAGTTCCACTACGTGCACCACCAGCCAGACGGCACCCCCTACGCCGACGCCAACGCCATGGGCGAGGCCCTGCTGGCCGCCGCCGCCGAGGCCGGCATCCGGATCACCCTGCTCGACACCTGCTACCTCCACGGCGGCCTCACCGCCGACGGATACGCCCCACTCGCCGACCACCAGCGCCGCTTCGGCGACCGCCACGCCGACGCCTGGGCCGCCAGGGCAGCCGCCCGCTGTGGCGCCGGCAGCCCGACCCCGATGGCCGTGCTCGGTGCCGCCGTCCACTCCGTGCGGGCCGTCGACCCGGCCTCGATGGCCGCGGTCGGGGCGTGGGCCACGGGCCGTGACGCACCCCTCCACATCCACCTCTCCGAACAGCCCGCCGAGAACGAGGCCTGCCTCGCCCACCACGGGCGCACGCCAACCGAACTGCTCCACGACGCCGGCCTGCTGGGAGAACGCCTCACCGCCGTCCACGCCACCCACCTCACCGACGCCGACCTCGGCCTGCTCGCCTCGACCCGCTCCGGTGTCTGCCTCTGCCCGACCACCGAACGCGACCTCGCCGACGGCATCGGCCCCACCGGCGCACTCGCCGCCGCCGGCGTGCCGCTGTGCCTCGGCAGCGACTCGCACGCGGTCATCGACCCATTCGAAGAAGCCCGGGCCGTCGAACTCGACGAACGCCTCGCCACCCTCGTGCGCGGAACCCACCCGGCGTCGGCGCTGTTGACCGCAGCCACCGCCACCGGCTACTCGGCCCTCGGCTGGGACGGCGGCGGCGTGCTCGCCGAAGGATCCCCCGTCGACCTCACCACCGTCGGCCTCGACTCGGTCCGCCTCGCAGGCACCGACGCCGACTCGGCACTCGCCTCGGTCGTGTTCGCCGCCACCGCCGCCGACGTCACATACGTCGTCGTCGGCGGCAACGTCGTCGTGAGCGACGGCGCCCACGCCTCGATCGACGTGGCCGCCGAACTCGACGCCTCCATCCGGGCCGTGACAGGAAGCGCAGCATGAGCCTCGTCATCGACGACATCGGCCTACTGGTCACCAACGACCCGACACTCGGCGACGGCCCACTCGGCATCGTCCACAACGCATCGGTCGTCATCACAGACGGCATCGTCGAATCGGTCGGACCCTCCGGCAAGGTCGCCGACGAGCGCATCGACACCGCCGGCGCCTGCGTGCTGCCCGGCTTCGTCGACTCCCACACCCACCTCGTGTTCGCCGGCGACCGGGCCGAGGAGTTCACCACCCGCATGGCCGGCCGCCCCTACGACGGCGGCGGCATCCGGGTCACCACCGCAGCCACCCGGGCAGCCTCCGACGACGAACTGCGCACCCTCACCGCCGCCCGCCTCGCCGAGGCCCGGGCCGCCGGCTCCACCACCGTCGAGATCAAGTCCGGCTACGGACTCGACGTCGATGAAGAAGCCCGCCACCTGCGCATCGCCGCCGGGTTCACCGACGAGACCACCTTCATGGGCGCCCATGTCGTCCCCCATGAGTACGAAGGCCGCCCCGACGACTACGTCGACCTCGTGTGCGGCCCCATGCTCGCCGCCTGCGCCCCGCACGCCCGCTGGATCGACGCCTTCTGCGAGACCGGCGCCTTCGACGCCGACCAGTGTCGGGCCGTGCTCGAAGCCGGCCGGGCCGCCGGACTCGGCCTGCGCCTCCACGGCAACCAACTCGGCACCGGCCCCGGCGTGCAGCTCGCCGTCGAACTCGGCTGCGCCTCCGTCGACCACTGCACCCACCTCACCGACGCCGACGTCGACGCACTGGCCGGCAGCGACACCGTCGCCACGTTCCTGCCCGCCACCGACTTCTCGACCCGCCAGCCCTACCCCGACGGCCGCCGGGTGCTCGACGCCGGCGCCACCGTGGCGCTCGCCAGCAACTGCAACCCCGGCTCCAGCTACACCACCTCGATGGCATTCTGCATCGCCCTCGCCGTGCGCGACATGCACCTCACCATCGACGAGGCCGTCCGGGCCGCCACCCTCGGCGGCGCCGCCGCCCTGCGCCGCGACGACGTCGGCCGCCTCACCCCCGGCTCCGCCGGACACGCCGTCGTGCTCGACGCCCCCAGCCACCACCACCTCGCCTACCGCCCCGGCGTCCCCCTCGTCCGGGAGGTCATCGGCGGCTATCGCCGATAGGCAGGCGCCAATGAGCCCCTACGTCGCCGGCCTGCCTATGTACGACTGGCCGGAGGTCCGCGACGAGGTCGATGCCCTCTGGACGGCCATCGCCGCCCGGCTGCGGGCCGCAGGCATCGAGGCACCTCTGTCGCTCACCCGGCCCGACCGCTTCGAGGACCTCTGGACCGTCCCCGAACTGCTGCTCGGACAGGCCTGCGGCCTCAACTTGGTCGACGGCCTGCGTGGCCGGGTCGAGGTGCTCGGCTCGCTCGACCACGGGGTCGAGGGCTGCGACCCGGGCGACTACCGGTCCGTGCTGGTCTGCCGCGTGGGTGACACCGCCGACGACCTGGCCGCCTTCCGGGGCCGGTGCGCGGCGTTCAACGGCCGGAGTTCGTGGTCGGGCCACGGCGCCCTCATGTCAGCGGTCGCCCCGCTGGCCGACGACGGCAGGTTCTTCGGCGAATGCGTCGAGACCGGCACCCACCGCGAGTCGATCCGCCGGGTCGCCGCCGGGGAGGCAGACGTGGCGGCCATCGACGCCGTCGCCTGGCACCTCGCACTCGACCACGAACCAGCCGTCGACGAGGTGCGGATCCTCGGCTGGACCGACCCCACGCCCGCCCCGCCGCTGGTCGTCGGCTGGGCCCACGCCCACCTCGTTGACGCAATCAACGCGGCCGTCGTCGAGGCCGTCGCCTCGCTCAGTCCCGAAGTGCGGCGGCCCCTCGACCTCTACGGCTACCGGGTGCGCCCCGCCGCCGACTACGAGGTCATCGCCGAACGCCTCGCCGCCGCCGCAGCCGCCGGCTACCCGACCGTCGCCTGACCTCAGCGCCGGCCCGGAGGGTTCTCTGACCAGAGACGCAACTGCTCGAACGGGTAGATGCCGGTGCTGTGCCCGTCGTTCCAGGTGATCACCAGGCCCCAGGCGCCGTGCAGCGCAGCGTCGGCGATGGACAGCGGGGTGGGGCTGCCGGGCCGCGGCCAGACATCCTCGTCACGCTCCCCGAGAGCGCGACACGACGCACACGGGCACCACAGGCGCAGCCGCATCAGGTCGAATTCGGCCACGTAGCAGTCCTCGAAGGTGACCGTCAGCCCACGACTGCGCTCGACGACGAGGTCGGCGACTACGTAACGGTCCTCCACCCCGCCATCATGCCCGGACGCACATCGAAAGGTTCCCGGTTCCGGCCCTCGGAATGCCGGACCGGACCCGCCCTACACTCGGCGGACCATGGGAACCCGCACATGACCGAAGCTCTGGTTGCAGATATCCAGGCTGCCCTCGGTCCGCGGGGGTGGCTCGACCCGGCCGACGCCGGGTCGCTGCTCACCGGCTGGCGGGGCACCTATTCGGGCACACCGGTGCTCGTCGCCCGGCCCGACACCGTCGAGGGCGTGCAGGAGGTCGTGCGGGCCTGCGCCCGGCACGGCGCCGTCGTCGTCAGCCAGGGCGGCAACACCGGCCTCTCCGGCGGCTCCGTCCCGATCGACGCTGCACCCGACGGCCGGCCATCGGTGCTGCTGCTCACCACCCGCCTGAACCGGATCGTCTCCGTCGACCCTGCCCGCTTCACCGTCACCGCCGAAGCCGGCTGCACCATCGAGCAGGTACAGCAGGCGGCCGCCGCCGTCGGCCAACAACTCGCCATGGACTGGGGCGCCCGCGGCACCGCCACCGTCGGCGGCGCCATCTCCACCAACGCCGGCGGCCTCAACGTGCTGCGCTACGGCAACACCCGGCGCCACGTGCTGGGTATCGAGGCGGTGCTAGCCGACGGCCGCGTCTTCGACGGCCTGCGGGCGCTGCGCAAGGACAACACCGGCTACGACCTCAAGCAACTGTTCATCGGCGCCGAGGGCACGCTCGGCGTGGTCACGCAGGCCGTGCTCGAACTCCAACCGGCGATGCAGCACCACCGGTCCCTGTTCGCCGCCCTCGCCGGGCTCGACACGGTCACCGACCTCTACGGCCTGGCACGCTCGATCGACTCCGGCGGCCTGACCGCATTCGAACTGGTCCCCGAGATGGGCGTCGGCATGGCCGTCGACACCCTCGGCGTTGTCCGCCCGATCGACACCCGGACCGAGTGGTACCTGCTGGCCCGGTTCAGCGGCAGCCAGCCCGTGACCGACACGGTCACCCGCTTCCTCACCGAGGCCGTCGAGAGCGGCTACGTCACCGACGCCGTCGTCGCCGAGACCGCCTCCCAGGAGGCCAACCTCTGGATGCTGCGCGACGAACTCCCGCCCGAGATCCTCTTCGACAGCCGGGGCGCCAAGTTCGACGCCGCCGTCCCGATCGACCGGATCCCCGGGTTCCAACGCTCGGTGGAGGACATCGCCGCCCGGCTCTGCGGCCCCGAGGCGGTCACGTTCTCGTTCGGCCACCTCGGCGACGGCAACCTCCACGTCTACGTGCTGCCATCCCTCGAGCACGGCGGTCGCCTCGCCCTGGACCTGGTTGAGGCCGTCACCGCCGCCGTCGACGAGGTGATCTGGGAACTGGGCGGCACGATCAGCGCCGAGCACGGCGTCGGCCAGGACCTGCTGGGCCGCCTCCCCGGCCAGAAGTCGCAGGTCGAGTTCGACCTCATGCGTGCCGTCAAGGCCGCCCTCGACCCCACCGGCCTGTTCAACCCCGGCAAGGGCGCCCAGACCATCGAACAAAGCACCCGCCCCGACTGAACGGCGCTGTCACAGGGCGGGGCTAACTTGCGGGTGATGCAACTCGACGACACCGACACCGAGATCCGGCGCCTTCAGTTCGAGGCTTACCGGCGGATGACGGGTGAGGAGCGCGTGCTGCTGGCCTCCGAGTTGTCCGAGCAGGCACGGCAGGCGACCATCGCCGGCATCCGGTCGAGGAACCCCGGCTTCGACGACGACCAGGTCATGGCCGAACTCGTTCGGATCCTCCACGGGGACCTGGGGGACCGGCTGCCCGACTCGAAGGCCCCATGAGCGACTTCGAATTCCTCGGGCTCGTCATCAGTGCCCTCAACGAGGCAGGTATCCCGCACATGGTTGTGGGATCGACAGCCAGCAGCTTCCACGGCGAGCCACGATCGACGCAGGACTTCGATGTCGTCATCGACCCATCCGTCGAGGCACTGGAACGGTTCGTCGATTCGCTCGCCGGTGATCGAATCGCCATCGGCGACGCCCTGGGGGCCCTCGAACATCGGAGCCTGTTCAACGTCATCGATGTCGCGAGGGGCTGGAAGGTAGATCTCGTGATCTGCAAGGCCCGGCCGTTCAGCAGGTCGGAGTTCGATCGACGGACCGCACAGACGATCGGCGGGGTGTCCATCTACCTCGCCACGGCCGAGGACACAATCCTCGGCAAGCTCGAATGGGGGATGCGATCGACCTCCGAACGGCAGTTGCGCGACGTCGTCGGGATGCTCGATGTCCGGGCGAAGGACCTCGACGACGCCTACCTCGACCACTGGGCCGCCGAACTCGGGATAGAGGAGCATCTTGCCGAGGCGCGCGCCAGAACGGTCTGGTGACGCGTCCTCAGCAGCGGCGGAAGGCGACCCCCAGGCCCTCGAGGTGGTCGTCGATGCCGGCCAGGCGGAGGCAGTGCCGGAGCATCGCCTGGTTGCTCGCCACGCACGGCTTGCCGGTGGCCGCCTCGATCTCGTCGATCACCTCGACCGTGCGCAGCGCCCCGCAGTTCACGAAGATGGCGTCGGCGTCGGGCCGGTCGACCGAGATGGCGAGGTCGCGCAGGTATTCGGGCGTCACCCGCACCATGTCGGCGTCGTCGGTGATGCCGAGCCCCTGTAGGTCGAGCACGTCGTAGCCGAGGTCCGCCATGTAGTCGGCCTCTATCCGGTTCACCTCGTCGAGGTACGGGTGGCCACCACCACCCTGTGGGCACCCAGGGCGTCGACCATCGCCGCCAGGTTCCCGGCCGTGACCTGGTTCGGCATCGGCGCCCGGCTGAAGTGCACGCCGACCCCCGGCGGCGCCAGACGCGCCATGTCCGACTCGATGGTCTGATCCATCGCCAGCAGGACGAAGCCCAGCTTCGCCCGGTGGTGCCGCCCACCGTCAAATCCGATCCCCGGTCGCATGACGCTCAGGCCTCCACCGGGCCGAAGCCGCCACCGCCCGGGGTCTCGATCTCGAACCGGTCGCCTGCCCAGACGTTGACCCGCGGGCATGTCCCCAGCTCCTCGACCGTGCCGTCGGACCGGATCAGCCGGTTGTGGCCGACCGACCCCGGCTCACCGCCGTCGACCCCGTACGGCGGCACCCTCCGGTGGCCCGCCAGCACGTTGACCTCCATGGCCTCGCCGAACCGCACACGACGCACCGCCCCGTCGCCGCCCCGGTGACGGCCCGCCCCGCCCGAGCCCCGTCGGATGTGGAACGTCTCGAGATGGATCGGGTAGCGCCACTCCAGCACCTCGGGGTCGGTGAGGCGGGAGTTGGTCATGTGGGTGTGGACGGCGTCGCAGCCGTCGGCACGGGCGGTCGCCCCGGCACCACCGCAGATCGTCTCGTAGTACTGGTGCTCGTCGTTGCCCCAGATGAAGTTGTTCATCGTGCCCTGCGGCGCGGCCAGCACGCCCAGCGCCCCGAACAGCGTGTCGACAACGACCTGGCTGGTCTCGACGTTGCCGGCGATCACCGCCGCCGGATACGACGGGTTGATCATCGAGGCGTCGGGCAGCACCACCTCGATCGGCTTCATGCAACCGGCATTGAGCGGAATGTCGTCGTCGACCATGCAGCGGAACACGTACAGCACCGCAGCGTGGGCGATCGCCGACGGGGCGTTGAAGTTGCCGGGATGCGTGTCGCTCGTGCCCGTGAAGTCGATGCGGGCCGACCGGTCTGCGTGGTCGACAGTGATAGTCACCGTCACCTGGTGGCCGTCGTCCATCCGGTACGTGAACGTGCTGTCAGAGAGCGCATCGATGACGCGGCGCACGGACTCCTCGGCGTTGTCCTGGACGTGGACCATGTAGGCGTGCACCACGTCGAGGCCGTAGTGGTCGATGACCCGGCGCAACTCGGTGGTGCCCTTCTCGCAGGCCGCCACCTGGGCCTTGAGGTCTGCGACGTTCTGGCCGGGATTGCGGGCCGGCCAGCGGCCGCCGGTCAGCACCTCGACCAGCTCCGCCTCGAGGAACCGGTCGTCGGACACCAGCAGAAGGTTGTCGATCAGCACGCCCTCCTCATCGATCGACGTCGAGTCGGCCGGCGCCGACCCGGGGACGCTCCCGCCAACGTCGGCGTGGTGCCCACGCGACGCCACATAGAAGATGCGTTCCCGTCCGGCGTCGTCGAACACCGGTTTCACGACCGTGATGTCAGGCAGGTGCGTGCCGCCGTTGTACGGGGCGTTCATCACGAACACCTCGCCCGGCACCATGTCCGGGTTCTGCCGGATGATCGACCGCACCGACTCGCCCATCGACCCGAGGTGGACCGGCATGTGGGGGGCGTTGGCGATCAGGTCGCCGTCGGGGTCGAACAGGGCGCACGAGAAGTCGAGGCGCTCCTTGATGTTGACCGAAGCCGCCGTGTGCTCGAGCACCACGCCCATCTGCTCGGCGATGTTCATGAAGAGGTTGTTGAAGATCTCGAGCTGCACCGGGTCGACGTCGGTGCCGATCGCCACCCGGTCCGGAAGCGCCTCGACCCGCTCGAGGACCAGGTCGCCCGAAGCGGTCGTGGTCGCCGACCAACCGGGCTCGACGACGGTGGTGGCGTTGGCGTCGACGACCACCGCCGGGCCTGCCACGACCTGTCCTGCGGCCAACGCCGTGCGGTCGAAGAACGGGGTGTCGTGGGTGCGGCCGGCCATCGTGGTCGGGAACGTTCCGAGCGGCCCCCCCGGGGTCGGGGCGACGGCACCGCCGACGTCGAGCGGTTCGGCGGCACCCACCGTCTCGACCTGCAGCGACTCGACGATCACCTGAGTGTCCGGGGACGTGAACCCGAAGCGTGCGGCGTGAACCGACTCGAACCCGGCCACGACGACCTCGAGGTCGCCGGCGTCGACATGCAGTGACGTGTCTGATCCGGCATACCGCAGGGCGAGACGCCGAATGCACGAGATCTGTTCGTCGGCGACGCCCTGGGCGGCGACCGTGTCGAACCCGGAGCGCTCGAGGTCTGCCCAGCGGGGTGCCAGGCCGTCGAGCAGGTCGGCGGTCAGCGGAGCCTCGACCGTGGCGTCGGAGACATGGCGCACGTCGGCCAGGCCGATGCCGAGCGCCGACAGCACCCCGGCGTGGGGATGGATGTGGACCCGTTGAATCCCGATCCTGTCGGCGACGAGGCAGGCGTGCTGGCCGCCGGCCCCCCCGAAGCAGGCCAGCGTGTAGCCGGTGACGTCGTGGCCGCGCTGTACCGAGATCTTCTTGATGGCGTTCGCCATGTTCTCCACGGCGATCGAAAGGAACCCCTCGGCGATCTCCTCCGGCGAACGCTCGACGCCAGTTGCCGCCACCTGTGCGGCCAACGCACCGAAGCGCTCGGCCACGGCGGCAACGTCGAGCGGCCGGTCGGCCCCGGGGCCGAATACCTGCGGGAAGAACTCGGGCCGCAGCCGCCCGAGTAGCACGTTGGCGTCGGTGACCGCCAGCGGGCCGTCGTTGCCGTAGCAGGCCGGCCCGGGGTCGGCACCGGCCGAGTCGGGACCCACCCGCATGCGCGCACCGTCGAAGTGCAGGACCGATCCGCCGCCGGCCGCCACCGTGTGGATGTCGATCATCGGGGCCCGGACCCGCACACCGGCCACCTCGGTCTCGTGGGTGCGTTGCAGATCACCCGCATAGTGCGACACGTCCGTCGAGGTACCACCCATGTCGAACCCGATGAGCCGACCGAAGCCGGCCGCCCCACCCGTGCGGACCATGCCCACCATGCCGCCGGCCGGCCCGGACAACAGGGCGTCCTTGCCGCGGAACCGTCGGGCGTCGGCCAGCCCGCCGTTCGACTGCATGAACATGAGGCGCGGCCCGGTGCCCCCCGGGCGCAGTTGCCGGTCGACCCTGTCTACGTAGCGGCGCAGGATCGGCGACAGGTAGGCGTCGACGACGGTGGTGTCGCCACGGGACACGAGCTTCATCAGGGGGTTGACCTCGTGGCTGACCGACACCTGTCCGAAGCCGAGGTCGCGGGCGATGGCCCCCAGGCGGGCCTCGTGGTCGGTGTGGCGGTAGCCGTGGAGGAGGGCGATCGCCACCGAGTCGATGCCCTCGGCCCGCACCCGGGCCAGATCGGATCGGGCCGCATCCTCGTCGAGCGGGACGAGCACCTCTCCGTGGGCGTCGATCCGTTCATCGACCTCGACGACCTCGGTGTAGAGCATCTCGGGCAGCACGATGTCGAGGTCGAACAGGCGGGGTCGTGCCTGGTAGCCGATGCGCAGGGCGTCGGCGAAGCCCCGGGTCGTGATGAACACCGTCGGCTCGCCCTCGCGCTCCAGCAGGGCGTTGGTGGCGACCGTCGTGCCCATCTTGACGGCCTCGAGGTCGTCGAACGGCAGGTCGTCGCCGTCGGCCAGGCCCAGCAGGTCGCGGATGCCCCGGATGGCGGCGTCCCCGTACCGGCGGGGGTTCTCCGAGAGCAGCTTGTGGGTGGTGGTCGAACCGTCCGGGCGGCGGGCCACGATGTCGGTGAACGTGCCGCCCCGGTCGATCCAGAACTGCCAGCCGGACATGGTGCGCAGGATCCCCGGGGTCAGGCGACTACGAGGTCGAGGCTCGAGCGGCTGAGGCGTTCGCAGCCGGTCTCGGTCACGACCACCGAGTGCCCGAGCGTCATGGCCTTTCCGTCGGTGTGGTTCAGCAGGATCATGTGCAGGAAGAAGGTGTGGTTCGGCTCGAACTCGAGCGGGTTGCCGGCGTAGATCATCGGCGGGTCGGTCCAGATCGGTGCGTAGACGGCTCCCATGCCGTAGCCGCAGGCGTTGAGCCGGTGGTCCCGGTAGCCGGCGGCGTCGAGCACCCGGGAGTGGGCGTCGAAGACCTCGCCCAGCGTCGCTCCCGGCCTGATGGCCTCCTCGCAGGCCAGCAGCGCCTCCTCGCACGCCCGGTGCATGTCGACCTGCACCGGATCAGGTGTGCCGACGAGGATCGTGCGCATCATCGCTGCGTGGTAGCGGCGCTGCACACCGCACCACTCGAGCGTGAGCTGGTCGTCGGCATCGAGTCGCCGCCGCCCCGTCGTGTAGCGCACCATCAGCGCACCCGCGCCCGATCCGATGATCAGCTCGTTGCCGGCGTAGTCGCCACCACCCAGGAACACCGCCCCCTGCATGGCGGCCAGGATCTCGGCCTCGTCGACGCTCGGACCGGCCAGTCGCACCGCCTCGTCCCAGGCATCGTCAGCCAGCTCGGCGGCCCGTCGGATGTAGGCGAGTTCCTGCGGGCTCTTGGCACGGCGCACCTCCTGGATCAACGTCGAGGCGTCGGTCCAGTCGAGGTACCCGTCGAGCTGGGCTTCGAGCAGCAGCCAGTTCGAGGCCTTGAGGCCGTACGAGTCGATCTCGATGCCGACCCGGCTGCCGGCGAGGCCCAGGTCGTCGAGCATGGCCCGCAGGTCCATCGCCGGGTTCATGCCCTCGACATCAACCCAGGTGCGGACGTCTTCGATGTCGGACGTGTAGAGCGCCGTCCCGTAGTCGGGGGCGCGGTTGAGCAGGGCGATCCGGCCGTCGGTGGTCATCACCAGGCACTGGAACAGGGCGTAGCCGAACGTGTCGTAGCCGGTCAGCCAGTACATCGACTCCTGCTTGAACATCAGCAGGGCGTCGAGGCCGGCACCGGCGATCGTCGCAGCGGCCCGCTCCTTGCGGCCCTGCATCTCCTCGGGGGTGAAGTGGATCGGCACGGGGTTCCTCCGGTTCGGGCGTCGGAAGTATGGACGCTGGCGGGGTGTCGGGACAACCGGGTCCGGGCCTCGACCCTCAGAGCAGGCGCCGTACCTCGGCGCCTTCGTAGAGCACATCGGCGAAGGCATCGTTGACGATGAGGCGGGTGGCGCGGCCCTCCGGCGTGCACCGGGCAGCCGGTGCCGGGACCGTGTGAAATGCCGGGTCGACGGGACGGTCGTCGATCGCCATCACGTGATGCTCGCCACGGGTCGGGCGCACGCCGGCCCCGAGGTACGACTGGAACGCAACGCCGACACGCCGGTCGTCGGACCGGTTGGGTTGTGACCCGTGGACAAGGTGCGGGTGGTGCAGCGACATCTGGCCCGGCGCCAGGACCAGGTCGACCGCCGTCGAGTCGTCGACGTCCAGGTACTGGCCCCGCGTCAGGATGTTGTCGTCGCCGTAGGCGTCGGTGTGCTCGAGGATCCCCCTGCGGTGCGTGCCGGGAAGCACCGAGACGCAGCCGCTGTCCACGGTGCTCGGAGTGAGCGCGATCCATGCTGTGACGAAGTCGTCGGGCTCGAGAGCCATGTAGGTGGCGTCCTGGTGCCAGGTCACATACGAACCGGTGCGTGGCTCCTTGATGAACAGCACCGAACTCGACAAAGCGACAGGATCGGCGACCAGCGACCGGACGCATTCGAGGACAACCTCGTGGACTGCCAGTTCGGCGAGGAACGGCAGCAACAGATGGGCGTTGTTGCGGTTCTCGGCATGGAGATCGTCCGGGAAGTCGGCCTCCGCTTCCTCGAGGGCCGCCAGCGCGTCGGCCGCCTCGTCAGCGGTCAAAAGGTCGATCGGGGCCACCCAGCCGTGCTCCCTGTACTGCACCACCTGCTCGTCGGTCAGACCCCTCATGGCCGGAACGCTATTGCCTCCGGGCCATTTCGTCGGACTGATGCGGCCACTACGTTGTGCCGATGCCCGACATCGAACTCGACTTCAGCCGCGACGAATACGCCGCCCGCCTCGCCAAGGTGCGGGTCGCCATGGACGCCGCCGGCGTCGACGTGATGGTCGCCGCCGACCCGTCGAACATGGCGTGGCTGACCGGCTACGACGGCTGGTCCTTCTACACGCCCCAGGCGGTCATCGTCGGACCCGACGGCGAACCGTGGTGGTGGGGTCGACGCATGGATGCCAACGGCGCCCGCCGCACCGTCTACATGGACGAATCCCGCATCCTCGACTACTCCGACGACCACGTCATGTCGACCGAACGCCACGCCTTCGGGCAGTTGGGCGGGCTGCTCAACGATCTGGGCCTCGGCTGCGGACGGGTCGGCGTCGAACTCGACAACTACTACTACTCGGCCGCCGCCCACCAGAACCTCGTGGCGGCCCTGCCCGATGCCGACGTCGTCGACGCCACCGGCCTCGTCAACTGGCAGCGGGGCGTCAAGTCCGAGCAGGAGCTTGTCTACATGCGCCGCGCCGCCCGGATCGTCGAGCTCATGCACGCCCGGGTCCGAGAACTGATCGAACCCGGCATGCGCAAGTGCGACCTGGTCGCCGAGATCTACGCCACAGGCATGTCCGGCACCGACGAGTTCGGCGGCGACTACCCGGCCATCGTCCCGATGCTCCCCACCGGCGCCGACGCCTCCGCACCACACATCACCTGGGACGACAAGCCGTTCGAGGCCGGCGCCGGCACCTTCTTCGAGCTCGCCGGCGCCTACCGCCGCTATCAGCTGCCGCTGTGCCGATCCGCCTTCCTCGGCGCCCCCCCGGCCGCCATGCTCGAGGCCGAGAAGGCGTTGATAGAAGGTCTCGAAGCCGGCCTCGACGCCGCCCGGGCCGGCAACCGGGCCTGCGACGTCGCCAACGCCCTCTACGACACCATGGCGAGGTACGGCATCCACAAGGAGGGGCGCTGCGGCTATCCGATCGGCATCAGCTACCCGCCCGACTGGGGCGAGCGCACCATCTCGTTCCGCCCGACCGACGAGTCGATCCTCGAACCCGGCATGACCTTCCACTTCATGCCCGGCCTCTGGATGGACGACTGGGGCCTCGAGATCACCGAGAGCCTCCTCATCCGCGACGAGGGCCCCGCCGAGACCCTGGCCAACTGCCCTCGCGAGTTGTTCGTCAAGCCGTGACCGGCCACCCTTCGACCGACGAGGCGCTGCTGGACGACACCCTCGCGATCCTCGACGACCTGATCGCCTTCCCGTCGGTGGCGCTCACGCCCAACGTCGACCTCGTCGCCTGGGTGGTCGACCGGCTCGACGGCGTGGCCTCCGACATCCGTCTCAGCCACGACCCCACCGGCACCAAGGCCAACCTGTTCGCCACGATCGGCCCCTTGGTCGACGGCGGCGTCATGCTGGCCGGCCACAGCGACGTCGTGCCCGTCGACCCCGCCGACTGGGCGACGCCGCCGTTCACAGCCACCCGCATCGAAGACCGCATCTACGGTCGGGGCACCGCCGACATGAAGGGCTTCGTGGCCTGCGTGCTGGCGCTGGCCCCGACGTTCGCAGCCGCCGACCTGAAGCGCCCGATCCACATCGCCCTCACCTTCGACGAGGAGGACGGCTTCCACGGCGCCCCGGTGCTGATCGACTCGCTGGCGGACGCACCCCAGCCGGCAGCCGCGATCGTCGGGGAACCCACCGGCCTGCAGGTCGTCGGCGCCCACAAGGGCTGCTACGAGTACACGACCACCGTCACCGGCATGGACGGGCACAGCGCACGGCCGTCCGAGGCGGTCAGCGCCATCCACCACGCAACCCGCTGGATAGATGGGCTGTTGGGGCTGGCAGGCGAACTGGCCGCCCGGGCGCCGGCCGACAGCCGCTTCGAGCCCGCCCACACCACCACCAACGTCGGCACGATCAGCGGGGGGATGGCCCGCTGCACGGTGGCCGGAGAGTGCGCTTTCGAATGGGAGATGCGCCCCGTGCAGGGAAGCGACGCCGGGTTCGTCAAGGCCCGCATGGCCGAGGTCGAGGCCGGGCTGGCGGTCGAGATGCGCACCGTGTACCCGGAAGCCGCCATCGAGACCGAGATCGTGTGCGAGATAGACGGCCTCGAATGGGACGATGCCTCACCGGCAATTGACCTGATGCGGTCCCTGCTGGGCGGCGACCCGCCGGTCGGCGTCGTCGCCTACGGCACCGAGGCCGGCCTCTACCAGGCGGCCGGCATCCCGTCTGTCGTGTGGGGTCCCGGCGACATCGGCGTCGCCCACCGCCCCGACGAGTACGTCGAAGTCTCCGACCTGGCCTCCTGCCTCACCATCCTCGACCGACTGCCGGACCTGCTGACCGACAACGGATAGGGGGACGGTGTGATCGGGGGACGGGCTTCCGATCACTTGGCAAGTGATCAGGGGACGGGCTTCCGATCACTTGGTGGCCACCGGCCCGCCACCGGCCCGCCACCGGCCCGCCACCGGCCCGCCACCCGCCTGCAACCACTGTGTGATCGGGAGACGCTTCTCCACTCACTTCTCGCCGGCCGGGTGCAACTAGGATCCCGGCGATGTCGGGCCACGCCCCCGCGCTGCGGGATGTCGACGAGCACCCCGTCGCCTGGCGCGAGGCCGGGAGCGGCGACCTGGTGCTGTTCCTGCACGGGATCGGCCACAGCCGCATCGCCTGGGACCGGCAACTCGAGGATCTCTCCGACCGCTGGCGGTGCGTGGCCTGGGACCTCCCGGGCTTCGGCAACTCGGCACCACTCGAGCACATGACCTTCCCGGCGATTGCCGACGCCGCCGTCGAACTGCTCGACCGGCTCGGCGTCGCATCGGCACACCTCGTCGGGCTCTCGTTCGGAGGCCAGCACGCACTCCACATAGTGGCCCGGCATCCCGGGCGCGTCCGGTCGCTCGTGCTGGCCGACACGAGCGCCGCATTCGGGCTCGGCGGCTCCGGACGCGAGGAGTGGATCGCCGACCGCCTCGAACCCATCCGCCGCGGCCTGACACCGGCCGACATCGCCGAGTCGGTCATGGACGGAATCGCCGGACCCGACTTCTCGGGCCCCGACCGTGACCTGTCGGTCGCCGCCATGGAGCGGCTGTCGCCGGAGGCCTACGAGGCCGCCGTCCGCTGCCTCCCGGACCACGACGTCCGCGACCAACTCGCAGCGATAGCGGTGCCAACGCTCGTCATCGTCGGCGAACTCGACCCGGCCACCCCGCCGCACGTGTCCAGGATGCTTGCCGACGGCATCCCCGGGGCGACTCTCGTGGAGCTGCCCGGCGTCGGGCACCTCACCCCCAACGAGGCCCCCGCCGAGTTCAACCGGCTCGTCCGCGACTTCCTGGGCGCCCTGTAGCCGGGTCCTGCCCCCGCGTGGCGGAACCTGCCGGTGACCGATTCTGCACGGATGCCATTCCAACGCCTTGCCTAGAGTGCCCTCATGGACGTCGGGATACTGGAACTGAGGGCCGGGCTCTCCGAGTACCTCGGCCGCGTGGCGAGTGGAGAGTCGGTCGTCGCGACCGACCGGGGTAGGCCCATGGCCCGGAGCGTGCAGTACGACCATGGTTCGGTGGTGGAGCGGGGCATCACCGAGGGCTGGATCGAGCCCCAGCGACGGACGAGCCTCCAACCCTCTGTCAGGTACAGGTCCGACGCATCGATCGCAGAAGCGCTCAACGAGGACCGCGGTCGATGACCACGGCCCACACCTTCGACCAACGCCGGGCCATGGCCGCACGGTCGATCGGCCTGGCCGTCAACGGCTACCGAACGGCCACGTCGCGAGTAGGCGCCGACGCCGCCGACCGTTAGCCTCCTCGCTGCGGGGTGGAGCAGTCTGGTAGCTCGTCGGGCTCATAACCCGAAGGTCGCAAGTTCAAATCTTGCCCCCGCCACCAAGCGAAAGGCCCGGAATCTCAACGGTTCCGGGCCCTTCTCGTTGTCTGGGTCGTTGCCTGGCAGGGACCGTTAGCCTCATCGTTGCGGGAGAGTTGCAGCAGTCGGGCGGTACACGGATTCGACGCTCTCCGCCATCTTCCAAAGGAGCGTTCAATGCACTTCCCACTTCGCCTCGCCCTGATCGGGCTCGCACTGGCTGCCGTTGCGGGCTGCGGTTCAGATACCGCCGACGATGCCGTGCCCACCACCACGGCCGACCTCACATCCGACTATGCCGGCCAGGAGGCACGGACAATCAAGACGCTGTCCGACACCGACATCGACGACCTGCGCAACGGACGCGGCTGGGGCCTCGCCAAGGCCGCAGAACTGAACGGCGTCCCCGGACCGGCCCACATCCTCGAGATGAAGGTCGAGATCGACCTGAGCGCAGACCAGGAGTCGCAGATCGTCGCCATCTACGACGAGATGCAGGCCGCAGCGATCATCCTGGGCGAACGGCTGATCGAACAGGAGGTGGCCCTGAACCGGGCATTCAGGGCCGACGAGGTGACCGAGCAGTCGCTCACCGAAATGGTCGAGGCCATCAGTGCAACCACAGCCGAACTGCGCATCCTCCACCTCGCAACCCACCTCGAGACCCCGGACATTCTGACCGCTGAGCAGATCGACGAATACAACGAACTGCGCGGCTACCTCAGCGACGACGACCCCTGCGAAAATGTCCCCGAAGGGCACGACGAGACCATGTGGCGGAAGCACAACGACTGCGACTGAACGGGTAGTCCTACCGAAAGCCGGGGGGCGCCTCGAAGCCTCCGGCCTGGTCGAGGATGTGGCGGCCCAGGTCGAGGGTCGTGTGGTCCTCGAGGAACGGACCGGCGACCTGGATGCCCACCGGCAGGCCCCGGCCGGTCCGACCCACCGGCACCACAGTCGAAGGCAGGAATGCGACACCGGTCAGCCCCACCCAGAGCAACTGGTCCAGGTACGGCCGCTGTGCGCCGTTGACCGTGATCGACCGCCTATCCGACGGTTCGGAATGGTCGTGCTCGATCGCATCCGTCGGCAGCGTCGGAAGGAGCACTGCATCGAAGTCCCTGAAGAAGTCATGCCACATGCGGCGCATCTGGAGGCGACGCTCGTTGGCCGACAGCCACGCCCGGTGCCGCAGCGAATAGAAGCCGGGCACGAGGCCCGCCTGCTCCTCGATCTTCTCCTCTGCCATCCGTTCGATCTCGTCATGGGGGAAGCCGCCGCACTCGGCCGCGCCGAGCAACTGCAGGAAAACGCGGGTCGCATAGTCGAAGTCGAACGCGGGACGGGCAGTGCGGTCCACCGTTGCACCGCTCGCCTCGAGGCGGTCGGCGGCCCCCTCGAGCTGCGTGCGAACCTCGTCATCGATCGGCGCTGAATCCTCGTCCATCCAGACCGCCACCCGGTACCCGCCGGGATGCCCGTGTCGTGCCGGCGGCAGGTCGAGCCGGTAGGCCGGAGCGTGCCATTCGTCTGGTCCCGCAAGGACATCCAGGCCCAGCTCCAGGTCCTCGATGTCGCGTGCCATCGGTCCGGCGACGGCGATGTCGGCCTGGCTGAGCGTCCCCGGCGGACCGGGAATCTGACCGAGCGCCGAAACGATCCCGTACGAGGGCTTGTGGCCGAGCACCCCGCAGGTGCTCGCCGGTCCCCGGATCGAACCTCCGATATCGCTTCCGAGCTCCAGCGGGGTCAGCCCGGCGGCCAGGGCACCGGCCGCCCCTCCGGAGGAACCACCGACGGTCCGGGTCACATCCCACGGGTTGTTGGAAGCGCCGAACACCTCGTTGTAGGTCTGGGTGTCGCCGGCGTAGATCGGCAGGTTGGTCTTGCCGAAGACCACGGCCCCGGCGGCCTTCAGGCGGGCAACCGGTACGGCGTCCTTCTCCGGCACGAAATCGGCGAGTTCCGGGGCACCCGAAGTCGTCCGCAGCCCCTCCGTCTGGAACGAGTCCTTGATGGTCATCGGCACACCGTGCAGCGGACCCCGCAGGTGACCGTCGGCCACCTCGGCGTCGCACGCATCCGCCTGTGCGCGTGCCCGCTCCAGGTCCAGGGTGACGACACAGTTGAGCGGCCCGTCGAGGCGTGCCACGCGGTCGATCAGTTCCTCGAGGGCATCCCGGCTGGAGGTCGTTCCCTCCCGGATGCCCATGGCTATCCGGCTCGCAGAAGAGTAGGCGTGGCTGCTCATGGGGTCCTCCCGTCGGATGCCGGCCAGACCAGCGGGAAGCGGTCGTCGTCGGCCGGGTACTCGCCGGGGACGGCCGTGGTATCGGCCTGGGTCACGCTGGGATCGCTGCCCGGATGTGGCGACCACGTGGCGTCGTCGCCCAGCCACCTAGTCGAAAGGGCGGTCCGGCGATGCGTGCCGGCGTTTCCCGCCGCCCCGTGGACGGTCCACGCCGAAAAAACCAGTGCATCACCGGGCTCCACGTCGAACCCGACGATGTCGTAGTCGCGGCGTGCGGCATCGATGTCCGGGCAGTGCTCACCCTCGAAGTCGGCTGTCCACTCGGATTCGCCGGTGAACGACTCGGGGGCGAAATAGCAGCCCCAGAGATGCGATCCCCTTACGAACTCGAGCGAACTCTCCGCCACGCTGGCCCCGGTGCAGGCCACCCACACCGAACAGATCTTCGATCCCAGGAACGGCCAGTACCCGATGTCCTGGTGCCACGGCGTCGGCGACTCGGTGCCCGGCTCCTTGACCAGCAGGTGGTCGAAGTAGAAGCGGGCCGAGGTCGAGCCCATGAGCGTGGCCGCCAGCCCGGCCACACCCGACTCGAATACGAAGCGGCGGACGGCCGGCTCGCTGCGCCACAGGTAACGGGTGGTGAACAGGCGCCCGTCTGTCTGCTCGGCGCCATCGTCGGTGACCCACGGCCCCGGCTCCTGCAGTTGGCGGTCGGCCAATCGGTCGATCTCGGCGAGGAGGTCCGAATCGACGGCGTTCGGCACGTGGACGACACCGTCCTCTGCATACGCCCGACATTGCCCTGCCGTCAGCGTGGTGCCCCAGTTGGTGCTCATCCCGGTCAACCTACGGGGAGCATCGGGAACCAGTCCTGGCGGAGGCGCTGACCCTCGACCATGTCGTGGCCCTCGAACGGTGGCGAGGTGCGGCCCCGGCGTTGCACGTAGCGGGCGTCGTCGCCCACGAGCCGGATGGAAAACGCCCGCCGCAGGTTCGCCGAACCCCTCGCCCCGTGCACCGTGTTGAAGTGGAACGCCACGGCGTCACCCGGCTCGCAGGCCCACTCGAGGATGTCGTACCGGTCAGGGTCTGCATCCGGATCCGGGGCCGGCCGGAAGCCCCCGCTCTCGGTCGTCTCGTCGTCGCCGTAGAAGCCGTCGCCGGTCGTCCAACTCACCGGATGGACCGCTGCGTCCCAGAGGTGCGAGCCGCGGATGAACCGCAGGGTCGACGCCAGGGGCACCGGGTCGAGGGGGATCCAGATGCTGACCGTCTGCGGGCCCTCGACGAAGTAGTACGGGGAGTCGCAGTGCCAGGGCGTGTGGCGTGGCGCCCCCGGCTCCTTGACCAGCACGTGCTCGTGGAACAACTGCACCGTCTCGGACCGCATCAACCCGGCGGCGACCGCACCTACCTCGGACTCGAAGGCGAAGCGTTCGTACTCCGGGATGCGGCTCCAGTTGCAGTAGTCGTCCCAGAACCGGCCGGCGTCGTCGGCCGTGCCGTTGTCGTCGAAGAACCCGCTCGGGTCGGCTTCGTTGCGGGCCACCCCGGCGGCCAGGACATCCACCCAGTCGGTGAACAGTCCACGTAGGCACACAGCCCCGTCGGCAGCTAACGCAGCAGCGGTCGCCTCGCCGATCCGTCCGGTATCCACGGCACGAGAATAGGTGCCTGCCGGGTCCACGTCATGGCCGAGGGCCGATCCAAAGCCCTCAGGGATGTAGACAAACATCTGTGGACCATGTCGATGAGAGCGTCCGTTGGGAGTCGATGATCACGGCCGAACGTGAGGTGGCCTATTCGCCCAGTTCCTGCATCGGTGGCGACTACCGCCCCTTTATGGATGAATACCGGGACCGCAGCGCCGAGGCGCGGGCAACGGTCGACTCCTGGCAGGAACACTCCTACGGGCCGGCCCCAAGGCAACTCCTCGACCTGTTCCTTCCGGTGGGCACCGATGAGCCACCGCCGCTGCTGGTGTTCATCCACGGCGGCTACTGGCAGGAACTCTCCAAGGAGGACTCCGCCTTCGCCGCCCCGGCATGGGTCGACCGGGGCGTCGCCTTCGCCGCTCTCGGGTACACGCTCGCGCCGGAAGCATTGCTCGCCGAGATCGTCGACGAATGCCGACAGGCTGTGCGATGGCTCCACGACCACGCCGAAGAAGTCGGCATCGACCCTGCTCGGATGGTCGTGGCAGGCAGCTCGGCCGGTGCCCACCTCGCAGCGATGGTGGCCCTCACCGACGACCTGGCCAGCGCAGCCGTGCTGATCTCGGGGGTCTTCGACCTGCGCCCCCTGGTCGGGACCTCAATCGTCGAGGCCCTCGACCTCACCACAGCCGACGCCCACGCCCTCAGCCCCGCTCTCGCAGCCGTCGCCGGTTTCCCCCCGAGCCTCGTGTGCTGGGGCGAGATCGAGACAGACGAGTTCAAGGAACAGAGTCGGCGGTTCGCCGGGTCCCTGAAGGCTGCAGGGTCCACCTGCACTGCGTTCGAGGTCAGGGCACGCAACCATTTCGACGTGGTCCTCGACCTCGCCGACCCCGACTCGGCGATCGGCAGGGGGGTAACGTCGCTGCTCGACGGATTGTCACCCGACCCGTCCTAGGAGGCGGAAGTGCCCACGTTCAAGCCCCAGATCCCGACCATCGTCGACCCGGCCGGGGTGCCGCCCGGCAACGAGCCACGGCCGATGGGTACCACGACCGACACCAGCAGGGCCGAGTTCGTAGAAGAGACCGGTGGCACGCCCAGGGTCGACTTCGACAGCACCAGCAACCCGTACATCGACTACCAGAGCATCGACCTGCTGCTCACCCTCCAGCACCCCCGCAGCGACGCCTATGACGAGACGTGCTTCTTCATCATGGGACAGGTCAAGGAGTTGCTGTTCAAGTCATTCCACTTCGAACTTCACAACGCCCGCCACCTCATCCGTGGCGACCAGGTCTCCGACGCCATGCTGGTGCTCGACCGTTCGCTCGAGATCGCCAAGCTTCTGATCAGCACGTGGGACGTTGTCGCCACCGTGTCAGCCGAAGGCTTCAACCAGTTCCGCGACCACCTCGACGAGGCGTCCGGCCAACTGTCGTTCATGTTCCGCCACGTCGAGTTCATCCTCGGCAACAAGGACCGGCACCTGGCCAGCGCCCACCGCAACGTCCCCCACGTGTGGCCCCACATGAAAGAGGCCCTCGATAGCCCCAGCCTCTACGACGAGGTCATCGCCATGCTGGACCGCCGGGGTTTCGCCATCGACCCCGGTGCGCTCGACCGCGACTGGGCCGACGCCTACCCCCCCGACGAGAGCGTCGAGCAGGCCTGGTTCGACATCTACGACGATCCGAGCACCGGCAACGACCTCTACCGCCTCGGTGAAACCCTGATCGCACTCGACGAACAGATGGCCCTCTACCGGTGGCGCCACTTCGTGCTCGTGTCGCGCATCATCGGCTACAAGCCGGGCACCGGCGGATCCACGGGCGTCGAATGGCTGCGCCAAACCACCGAGTTCCGGTACTTCCCCGAACTGTGGTCGCTGCGCACCCGTCTCGAGTCCTGAGCGGCTGCCCGGCCTCAGTCGTAGACGAGGGTGCCGTCGTCCAGGTCGGCGGTCGGGATGGTGTGCCGGTCGGCCCAGTAGTCCTGCGACATGCGCCACGGATCGTGCGCTCCCTGACGGGGCATCAGGTGCATGGCACGCATCAGGTAGCCGGGGTTGAAGTCCTCCGGGTCGACCCACGGCCGCAGGTCCATGCCGGCATCCTCGGCGCGTAACACCGGCGTCACCATCGAGGCGCCACGGTCATCCAGGTGGTGCAGGAGCCGGCACACGAAGTCGGCGACCAGGTCTGCCCGCAGCGTCCAACTGGCGCGGAAGTAGCCGAACACCCAGACCATGTTCGGAATGCCCGTGAACATCATCCCCCGATAGCCGACCGTGTCGGAAAAGACGAGCGGTTCGTCGTCGATGCAGAAGTCGATGTCGCCCAGCACGTTGAGTTCGAACCCCGTGGCGGTGATGATGATGTCGGCCTCGAGGTGGTCGCCGGACTTCAACCGGATGCCGGTTTCGGTGAACTCCTCGATCTCGTCGGTCACCACCGAGGCGTCGCCTGCAGCGATGCTGTGGAACAGGTCGCCATCGGGGATCAGGGCCAGGCGCTGCCGCCACGGCGGGTACGACGGCGTGAAGTGGGGGCTGACGTCGTAGTCCTCGCCGAGGACCTCCCGGATCCCGTTGAACAACTCCTCCCGCACCAGGTCCGGGAACTCGGCCGACAGTTGCACGACCTGCTGCTGGGTGTGGAGGATCTGCCGACGAACGATCTCGTGGGTCCACTCCTCCGGGATGTCGAGTTCCCGGAGGGTGTCGGCCATCTCGTTGCTGTTGGGCCGGGCGACGAAGTAGGTCGGCGACCGCTGCAGCATCGTGACGTGCCCACAGTCGGCCGCCATCGCCGGAATCAGGGTCGCCGCCGTGGCCCCCGACCCGATCACCACCACCTGCCTCCCCGCATAGTCGAGGTCCTCGGGCCACGTCTGGGGGTGCACGATCTCGCCACCGAAGCGGTCCATGCCCTCCCACTCGGGGGTGTATCCGGCGCTGTGCCGGTAGTACCCCTGACACATCCACAGGAAGTCGCCGGTGAACCGGACCTGCTCCCCGGTGTCGGTGCGGGTCACCGCGAGGGTCCAGCGCCGGTCCCCGGTCGACCATGACGCCGACGAGATCGTGTGCGAGTAGCGGATATGGCGGCCGATGTCGTTGTCGTCGATCACCTCGCCCATGTAGTCGAGGATCTCGTCGGCGGTGGCGATCGGCGGCCCGGTCCATGGCTTGAACCGGTACCCGAACGTGTACAGGTCGCTGTCGGAACGGATGCCCGGATACGTGTGCGTCTTCCAGGTGCCACCGAACCCGTCCATGGTCTCGAGGATCACGTACGACTTGTCGGGACACTGCTGCTGAAGGTGGTAGGCGCCGCCGATGCCTGAGATGCCGGCCCCCACGACCAGGACATCGAAGTGCTCGGTCTCAGCCTCTCGCTCGCCCATGGGCAGAGGGTCCACCATGGGATCGTCAGATGCCACATCCGCCCGGAGTCCGGTGCGTCCCGCAACCGGTGGCAGAGTGAACCGATGCACACCCCCGAACCGATTCGGATCCCCGTTCGGGTACGGGTGCTGTTCGTCGCCCACTTCCTCGGTTCATTCGCCATGGTCGGCCAGGTGACCATCGTCGGCAAGCAGGTCTACGACCTGACGGGCCGGGAACTGGACCTCGGCCTGCTGGGCCTCGCCGAGTTCCTTCCGGTGGTCATCCTGGCTCCGATTGCCGGGACCGTCGCCGACCGCATCGACCGGCGCTGGGTGTTCGGCGCAGCCCTCGTGACCGAGGCAATGGCATCGCTGCTGCTCTTCGGCTACGCCAGGAGCGAACCGACCTCAGTGGTGCCGATCTTTTTCATCATCGGCATCGTGGGGATCGCCCGCTCGTTCGCAGCGCCCGCAGGCCGGGCCCTCATGATCGACCTCTCGCCGCTCGCAGTGGTGACCAGGGTCGTCGCCCTGAAGTCGGTCGCCTTCCAGGCCGGAATCATCGTCGGGCCGGTCGTATTCGGCCTTCTCTTCGTCGTCGATGAGCCGCTGCCGTACCTCGCCGCCTCTGTCGCCCTGGCAATCGCATTCGGCATCGTCGTCCTGACGCCCTCGTCCGGAGTCCGACGGCTCGACGCCCCGAGTCCCGGCCGGGCGGTCCACGAAGCACTTGAGGGACTCCGGTTCATCCGACGCAGCCCGATCCTGTTCGGGGCCATGGGACTCGACCTGTTCGCCGTATTGTTCGGAGGCGCCGTCGCCCTCCTCCCCGCCATCGCCGAGGATCGACTCGGAGTCGGAGCGGTGGGCCTGGGGTGGCTTCGTGCAGCAGTGGGCATCGGGGCCGGGGCCGTGACGATCGTGCTGGCGGTTCGACCCGTGCAGCGAAACCTCGGGCACATCCTGCTGGCGGTCGTCACGGTCTTCGGCCTCGGCACGGTCGTCCTCGGGTTCAGCCGCAGCTATGCACTGGCCTTCGTTGCGCTGCTGGTGCTCTCCGGGGCCGACGCCGTTTCGATGTTCATCCGCCTGACGCTGGTACCGCTGGCAACCCCCGAAGAGATGCGTGGGAGGGTGCTCGCCGTCGAGAACGTGTTCATCGGTGCATCCAACGAACTCGGCGCCGCAGAGTCGGGCCTGACAGCGGCCTTTATGGGCCTCGTCGGGGCTGTTGTGTTCGGCGGGGTGGGCACGATCGTCGTGGTGGCGCTGTGGTGGCGCTGGTTCCCCGCCCTGCGCGACCTCGACACCTTCGACGAGGTCCTGCCCACCACCAGAGAATGACCCGGATACCGCCCAACCTGCAGGCGCCCGTTTGACGACCGAAACACAGAGGGCGACAATCATCGGCATGGCATCGGTACGGGAGGCGACCGGGTCGGCGGTCGTCGACCTCCTCGCCGACCTCGTGGCGTTCCCCACCGAGAGCCTGTCCACGAACCTGGAGCTCATCGACCTCTTCGCCGACCGGGCGGCCAGGGCCGACGCCGCAGTCGATGTCGTCCACGGTGACACCGGGCGGGCCAACCTCCACGTCCGGTTCGGGCCCGACGTCCCCGGCGGCATCCTGCTCTCCGGCCACACCGACGTCGTCCCCGCCGGCACCGGCTGGGCCACCGACCCGTATTCGTTGACCGAGGTCGACGGACAGCTGCGTGCCCGTGGCAGCGCCGACATGAAGGGCTTCCTCGCCGCCGCCCTGGTGGTCCTCGAGTCAGTCGACCTTGCGACCCTCAGAGCGCCGGTCCACCTGGGCCTCAGCTACGACGAGGAGATCGGGTGCGTCGGCGTGCACGGCCTGCTCGACCGGCTGGCCGGGCACTCCCCGTGCGCCCCGGAGGTCGTCGTGGTGGGCGAGCCGACAGGTATGCGGCTCTGCAACGCCCACACCGGGAAGGTCGCCCACCGGATCGACGTGAGGGCCCGGGCCGGCCACTCCAGCCGGGCGGCAATCGACCCCAGCGCCGTAATGATCGCCGCAGGGCTGGCGGTCTCAATCGGCGACCTCAACTCGACCAGCGCAGGCATCAGCGCCAACGTCGGCAGCATCCACGGGGGCCTTGCACTCAACGTGCTTGCCCCGGACTGCACCCTCGACTTCGAACTCCGCCACGGCGCCGACACGGATCCCGAAGCCGTGCTCGCCGGGTTCTGGCAGGAGGTCGCCTCGGCCCGCTCCCGCCTGGAAGACGTCGGCGGACACATCGAGGCCGAACAGGTCCTCTCCTACCCGGCGCTCGCCACCGACCCGTCGCTCGATGCCGTCACCTCGCTCGAGGCACTGGTCGGTTCCGGAAGGCCCCTCCCCGTGTCATTCGGATGCGAGGCCGGGCTCTACGCTGACCGCCTCGGCACGCCGGCCGTCATCGTCGGTCCCGGCGACATCGCCGACGCCCACAAGCCCAACGAGTACGTCGAACCCGCCCAACTCGACCGCTGCGTCGAGGTCCTGCACGAGACCATCCAGGCGTTCTGCACTGGCGCCGATCCCGAGGAGTCCCCATGACAACCGCCGCCACCGAAGAGATCCTCGCCCGCATCGACGAACTCGGCCCCCGCTTCCGCGAACGCATGCGCGGCCTCGACGAAACCGTGGCGTTCCCCCACGAGAACTTCGCCGAGGCGAAGGCCGCCGGGCTCCACGTTCTCTGCCTGCCGACCGAATACGGCGGAGCGGGCCTCTGGCTGCCCGGCAACTACTCCGCCTGGTACGAGATCCTCGAACGCCTGGCATGGTGGGAGTCGAACACCGCGCAACTGCTGCAGGTCCACAACCACGCCGCCGGGATCATCGCCTGGCACAGCACCCCCGAGCAGCGCGACCACTTCATGCCGAGGATCGTCGACGGGGCGTTCTGCGCCTCGCTCGGCTCCGAGGCGCACATCTTCGAAAACGGTGCCGAAAAGCTGGCTGCCGAGTTGACGAAGGTCGACGGCGGCTACCGACTCACCGCACGCAAGGGCTTCGCTTCCGTGGCGGCGATCGCCAAGTACCTCATGGTGTGGGCGGCCGTCGAAGGCGACGACTCCTACGCCCACCGCCTCGTCTTCGCCGTCGTCGACACGGAATCCGACGGTGTCGAACTCCTCGATGACTGGCAGATGCTGGGCATGCGCTCCACCATCTCCTGCGGGGTGAAGTTCGACGACGTGTTCATCCCCGACGACCACGTGGTCGGGGAGCCCGGCGGTTGGGTCACCGGCGACCCCCGAACATTTTCCTGCGCCTACGCCGCCAACCACCTCGGCTCCGCACAGGCCGCGTTCGACTTCATCGCCGGCTACATCGGCCAACGCGACGACCTGGCCGACTCCGAAGCGGTCCGGGTGCGCCTCGGCAAGATGGACGCCGACCTGTTCGCCGCACGAGCGGGCCTGCGCTCCACCGCCGCCCGCCTCGACCGCGGCGACGACCCGGACGAATGCGAGGCCGACGCCGTCCGCACCATGCACCTCGCCAAGGAGGTCGTCCTGGCGATCCCGTACGAGGGCTTCGACCTGGTCGGCGCCCGGGCCTGCCACGAGCGCTACCCGCTCGGACAGATGATGCGCGACGCCCGGACCTTCACCCTGCACTTCCGCGACGACCTCTATCTCGAGCGCCTCGCACAGTTGGCGCTCGGCCACGGCTTCTCCGCCAAGGGCGGCAGGGGCGGCTCCACCCCGTTCGAGGTCGACCCGATCGACGCCGGACAGGCCCACGCCGGCGCCTGAGCGGGCCGGGAGCGACCATGTCCAGCCACCAGCGGATCCGCCCCTTCAACACCAGGGACACCTACCCGGAACAGAACCTCGACAACGACCTCAGCCAGGGAGTCGTGGCCCGCGGGACGATGGTGTTCCTGCGGGGCCAGGTGTCGCAGGACCTCGAGACCCGCGAGTCGCTGCACGTCGGCGATGCCGCCAGGCAGACCGAAAAGACGATGGCGAACATCGAGATGCTGCTCGCCGAAGCCGGATCAGAACTCGGCCACATCTGCCGGATCGTCGTCTACCTCACCGATATCTCCCACCGCGAAGCCGTGTACCGGGAGATGGGGAAATGGCTGGTCGGAGTCCATCCCTGCTCCACCGGCATCGTCGTGTCGGCACTCGCCCGCCCGGAGTGGCTGGTCGAGATCGAAGCCACCGCCGTCATCCCGGATTGACCAGGCCACCCCGTGTCCTCCCTGAGCCCCGAGGTCAGAGCGGTGCTCGCCCGGCTGCGGCAGGTCGCCGACGGCCCGCTGTCGGGCGCAACCGCGATGCCGCCCGAGATGTACCACAGCGAGGAGATCCTCGAACTGGAGCAGCAGCGGATGTTCGCCCACGACTGGGTGTCGCCCGGGCTCGCCGCCGAGATCCCCGAACCCGGCGACTACCTCACCTACTCGATCGCCGACCAGCCCGTGTTCTGCATGCGCGGCCGCGACGGCGAGATCCGCACCCTCGCCAACGTCTGCCGCCACCGGATGATGCGACTCCTCGACGGCAGCGGCAACACCGGCAGGATCGTGTGCCCCTACCACGCATGGTCCTACGACCTCGACGGCCGACTCGCCGCCGCCAACCACATGGAGGCCACCGACGGGTTCGACAAGGCCGACCACTGCCTCCCGTCGATCCGAACCGAGGTGTGGAACGGCTGGATCTACATCACGCTCGACCCCGACGCACTGCCGGTCGCCGAACTGCTCGAGCCACTCGACGACCTCGTCGCCCGGTACGGGATCGCCCACTACGTGCCCGTCCACCGCGCCGACCACGTCTGGAACACGAACTGGAAGTTCCTGACCGAGAACTTCATGGAGGGCTACCACCTGCCCGTCGCACACTGGGCCACGCTCGGCACCTGGATGCCGATGGACTCTGTGGTCTTCCCCGACAGGCGCCACCCGGCGTTCACCTACCAGTTGTTCGCCAAGGACGAACGCTCCAGGTACGGCCGGGCCCACGCCGACAACACGAGCCTCGACGGCGAGTGGCGCAGCACAACCGTGATGCCGACGGTGTTCCCGTCGCACATGTACATCCTCGCACCCGACCACCTCTGGTACCTGTCGCTGCGACCCAGAGGCACCTCGCAGGTGGACCTGCGCTTCGGAATCGCAGCGGCACCGGAGATGTACGCCTCGTTGGACGATCCCGAGGCGTGGGTGGCCGAGACCGTCGCATTCTTCGCCGACGTCTGCGAGGAGGACCGTGTCGTCGTCGAGGGCATCCACCGGGGCTCCCGTGCGCCCCTGGCGAGACCCGGTCCCCTCAGTTGGCTGGAACACGAGCTCCATGACCTGATGGGGTACCTGGCCGACCGGCTCGCATAGCGTGCGCCCATGACCTTCTCCGTCGTCGGCCACTGCGCCCGCACCGACATGTTCGGCGTGGCGATCACGACCTCGTCGATCTGCGTCGGTTCGAGATGCCCACACGCCAGGGCAGGCGTCGGGGCCGTCTCGACCCAGAACGTCACCGACCCGCACCTCGCCGAACTCGTCTTCGAACGACTCGCTGCCGGCGACACCGCCCCCGAGGCCGTGGCAGCGGTGGCCGCCGGACGCGACAACATCGACTATCGACAACTCACCGCCGTCGACCTCCAGGGCCGCGTCGGGCACTTCACCGGCGCCAACGTGCTGGGCCTCAACCGGATCAGCGAAGGCGACCACTGTGTCGCCGCCGGCAACCTCCTGAGCGCACCCGACGTGCCGCAGGCGATGACCGATGCGTTCGACGCATGCCCCGGCGACCACCTCGCCGAGCGCCTCCTCAGAGGACTCGAAGCGGGCCTCGCAGCCGGCGGCGAAGAGGGGTCCGTCTACTCGGCGGCCCTGCTCGTCCACCACGAGCAGCCGTTCGCCCTCGTCGACCTCCGGGTCGACTGGGACGACGACGATCCGATCGCCACGCTGCGGCACCTCTGGACCAGGTACGAACCCGAGATGAAGCCGTACCTCGTCCGGGCCCTCGACCCGGTGAACGCACCCAGCTACGGCGTCGCCGGCGACCCGTAGGCGACCGAAGACCGAATCGTCCCGCCGGCCCTGACAAGGAGCACCCAGTGCCCATCGAACACGAGATCAGCATCCAGGCTGAAACCGATGCCGCCGTATCCGCCCGCTTCGACCAGTACGACACGCAGGACATCTGGCAGAAGGACAAGGACCACT